>LUMJ01000032.1_pt1 | contig 83934 bp, 81 predicted proteins | sample 729631 | NCBI WGS metagenome assembly LUMJ01 (sample SAMN03860266, study PRJNA289734) | marine metagenome | biome: seawater column; feature: ocean; material: water; isolation source: Red Sea water column Station 22 - depth 500m | place: Saudi Arabia: Red Sea | collected 2011-10-15 | depth 500 m
GAAGCTTGAAGGCGAACTTGGACTGATCCGCGGGCTGGAAGTCGGGACGCTGCCACCACCAGACCCCGCCGCCGACGATGATCGTGGTGATCACAATGGCCGCCGCGATTTTCTGCCACGGCGAGGCCGGAGGCTTTGGGGGCTTGCGCTTGGAGATGCCCTCCAGCGAGATGTCCACGGCGTGCATCACGGTGTTCTTGACCTTCTGCTGCCCGAGGTCGTTGAACTCCAGTTCCATCTTCTTGTGAACCGCTTCGTGGATGTTCTTGGAGACGCAGATGCCGCCGACCTGGGCCAATGCTTCCAGCCGCGCCGCCACGTTGACCCCCTCGCCCAGCAGGTTCTCTCCCTCGACCACGACATCCCCCATGTTGATCCCCACCCGGAACTCCAGTTGCTCCGCTTCGTCAACCGTGCGGTTGCGCTCCCGGATCGAGTCCTGGAACTCGCGGGCGCAGAACACCGCCTCGACCGCGCTGGGGAACTCCGCCAGCACCGAGTCCCCGGCGGTGTTGAAGATGCGTCCGTGGTGCGCCTCGATCAGGCTGTCAACGATGCTGCGGCAGGCGGCGAGGTTCTTGAGCGTCTGGTTCTCGTCCATCTCCATCTTCGTGCTGTAGCCGACGACGTCCGTCGCCAGGATGACTGTTACCTTACGTTCCGCTTTTATATTTGACATGGTTCGCTCCTTCTTGGTGTTCCTCTTGTAAGGTTACAACTTAAGTTTCTTATAAATCTGCAAATTTACATAATTTATACATTCCTTAAAAGCAATGTCATTTGTCTTAGGCACAATTAACATATCAGATCAATAAATTACAAGATGTACTAAGTAAATGAAGCATCAAATAGCTCGCGTCCGATCAGCATCCTCCTGATTTCATTTGTACCCGCACCAATATCGTAAAGTTTAGCGTCACGAAGCAGCCTGCCTGCAGGATAATCATTTATGTAACCATTTCCACCCAGGGACTGTATTGCCTCTAGTGCAACTTTAACTGCGTTTTCTGAGGCAAATAACAGGCAGGCGGCAGTGTCCATGCGTGAAACCTGGTCCTTGCTGCATTTTTCCGCGACGTGATAACAAAAGGCCCGTGAGGATTGCAGTGCAGTGTACATGTCAGCAATTTTTCCCTGCATCAGTTCAAACGTGCCAATCGGCCTGTCAAATTGTTTGCGCTCATGCAGGTAAGGCAGCACTAAATCCATTGCTGCCTGCATGATTCCAATCGGCCCTCCGGAAAGCACAATCCTTTCGAAATTAAGCCCGCTCATCAGCACCTGGACACCCTGGTTAACTTCACGGATTACATTTTCATCAGGAATTTCACAATCTTCGAAAACAAGCTCGCAAGTATTGGAACCTCTCATCCCGAGTTTGTCCAGTTTCTTTGAGGTTGAAAACCCTTTCATGGATTTTTCAATGATGAAAGCGGTCATTGCTCTTGATCCCTGATCTTTGGGTGCCGTACGCATATACACAATCAGCACATCAGCATCAGGACCGTTTGTAATCCACATTTTTGTGCCGTTGGCAATCCAGCAGTCTCCATGTTTTTCGGCGTAACATGCCATTGATCCAACCACATCAGAGCCTGCTTGCGCTTCAGACATTGCCAGCGCGCCTACATTTTCACCGCTGCAGAGCTTTGGAAGAAAATTTTTTTTCTGCTTATCATTCCCATTCAGCTTTAATTGATTCACACACAAATTTGAATGCGCGCCATACGACAAGCCAACTGATGCAGACGCTCTTGAAATTTCCTCCACCGCAACTACATGGGCTAAATAAGACATTCCGGAACCACCGTAATGTTCTGGAACAGTAATCCCTAAAAGTCCCAAGTTCCCAAGTTCAATCCAGAGATGCTGAGGGAATTCGTTGTTGCGATCAATTTCATCGGCAATCGGAACTATGTGCTTTTCAGCAAACTGGCGTACCGTTTCGCGCAGTAAATCTACTTCTTCATTGATTTGAATATCCCAGTTCATGATTATTTACCACTTGTTTTGGTGTTCAATTTCCTGAAAAAGCAGGTTGGGGCACCGGTATGACATGCAGGCCCTGTTTGATGGACTTTATACAGCAGAGTATCTTCATCACAATCCACAAGTACCTCCGAAATTTCCTGAACATGACCGGAACTTTCACCTTTTTTCCAGAGAGTATTCCGGGAGCGTGACCAGTAGTGAGCGTATCCGGTTTGCTGGGTTTTTTGCACTGCTTCCCTGTTGGCATAAGCCAGCATCAAAACTTCGCCGGAATTTTCATCCTGTGCGATCACCGGAAGCAGTCCGGAATATTTTTCAAAATCTAAATCTGAAACTGACAGAATGTCATTTTTTCCATCAGATTTTTCAAACACTTTGTCTGACATTTGATTTCCTCAAAATTCAGTCCGCATAGTCGGAAAGAAAATTACATCACGAATTGTGGACTGTCCTGTAAGCAGCATAACCAGGCGGTCGATTCCAAATCCAACACCTCCCATAGGCGGCATGCCGTACTCCATCGCCCTCAAAAAATCTTCGTCAAGCGGTTGTGTTTCTTTTTCTCCTCCACGTCCGCGTTCAACCTGTTCCTCCATTAAACTACGTTGAATTACAGGATCATTGAGTTCTGAATACGCGTTGGCAACTTCCCAGCCGTTGATGAACGCTTCAAAGCGCTCAATTAACTCAGGATTTTGGCGATTTTGTTTGCAGAGCGGACTTGTTTCTTTGGGATGATCGGTGATGAAAGTCGGCTGCAAAAGCTGATCTTCACAGGTTTCTTCAAACACCAGCTGAGTTGCCAGTCCCCGGTTGTATTCTCCATCAAGTTCCCAGCCATTTTGATTGAGCAGATTTTTCACTTCGGAATCACTCATTGTTTCCAACGAAATCCCGCCTAAAGTCTCAATTGCTTCCAGCATGGTCAAACGCGGCCAGGGAGCTTTCATATCAAAAGTCTGACCTTCATATTCAAATTCTGTTTTACCATTCACCGCAATTGCGCAGCGTTCACAAATATTTTCTGTGTGACGCATTATCTGAGTGTAATCAACATAGGCCTGATAAAATTCCAGCGCAGAAAATTCCGGATTGTGTGTACGGTCAATACCTTCATTCCTGAAATCCTTAACAAATTCAAAAACCGCATCAAACCCGCCTGCAATCAGGCGTTTCAGGAATAGTTCATTGGAAATACGCAGAAAAAATTTTTGATCAAGCGCCTTGTGATGTGTAACAAAAGGGGTGGCATTTGCTCCTCCATACACTGACTGCAGTGTGGGAGTTTCTACTTCCAAAAAATTCTGTTCCAGCAAATAGTCCCGAATGGTTTGAAATATCAGGGCGCGTTTCCGGAAAACTTCAGCTACATGGGGATTTAAGATTAAATCAACATAGCGCTGACGATAACGAAATTCCTTGTCTGTAACTTCATCGAATACAATACGCTGACCATCTTTTTCCTGAACCTTTGGAATTGGCAGGGGTCGAATAGATTTAGACAGTAATTCGATTGCGCTTGCGCGTAAAGTAAGTTCTCCGGTTTTGGTCCGCATTAAAGTCCCGGAAACACCAAGATGGTCACCAATGTCGCACAAATTAAACATTTCGAATGCAGATTCGCCGATAGCGTCCTGTCGCACATAGATCTGCAGGCGTTTGTGCTGTGCCTGAATGTTGCAGAAACTGGTCTTGCCTTTACCCCTGACTGCAAGCAGGCGTCCGGCAATTGATACATTTTGCTGATTTTCAAGCAGTTCCTCTGCCTGCTCTAATATCTCTATGAGTGTGTGACTTTGCTGAAATGAGTATGGAAAAGGCTCTGCCCCCAGTTCACGTATTTTTTCCAGCTTCACCAGTCTGATTTGTAACTGATCTACTTTTTCATCCATGGGTTCTTAATAAATTAAAGATACTTATTTAAATATATCAGTAAGTTAAGCTAATTTTCTAATTTTATTTTTGTAACAGTTTTTAAAATATTTTAACATAATTAGCACTACTCTTCATTGAGTGCTATTTTTTTCTTGCACTGAAATACTTTTTGCTTTATCATAAACAGCCTGAATCAATTCGTGAAGAATATTCGTAATTTCTGATTCACTTAAACCGCTCAGCATACGCTTATTGATGTTGAAGCTCAATTTATTTAATTAATTATTCCTATAGAAGGAGATATATGATTCGTCCCTTACAGGACCGCGTGCTGGTTAAGCGCGTCGAAGCCGAAGAAACAACAGCAGCCGGTATAATTATTCCGGACACTGCCAAAGAAAAGCCTCAAGAAGGTGAAGTGGTCGCAGTAGGACCTGGCAAGCGCCTTGATAATGGTTCCGTTCAGGAGATGGGACTTAAAAAAGGCGATAAAATTTTGTTTAGTAAATATGGAGGAACAGATGTGAAAGTTGACGGCGAGGACTATTTGATCATGCGTGAAGACGACATCCTCGGCGTATTAGCTTAACTCCAAACACAATAACCATTTAACATTAAATTAGAGAAAAGGTATGGCAAAACAAGTTATTTTTGCGGCAGAAAACCGTGAAAAGCTGCTTAAAGGGGTAAATGCCCTTTCAAATGCAGTGAAGGTAACATTGGGACCAAAAGGAAGGAATGTATTACTGGATAAATCCTTTGGCGCTCCACTTGTTACCAAGGACGGTGTAACAGTCGCAAAAGATATTGAACTGGAAGACAAACTGGAAAATATGGGCGCACAGATGGTTAAGGAAGTTGCGTCTAAAACTTCTGACGTCGCCGGTGACGGAACGACCACAGCTACTGTTTTAGCACAAGCAATTGTTACAGAAGGTCATAGAAATCTGGCCGCTGGTGCAAACCCAATGGATCTCAAGCGTGGAATTGAACAGGCTGTTTCTGCTTCAACAAAGCAATTGCACAGCATTTCAAAATCAGTTACCGGTTCCACAGAAATCGCTCAGGTGGGTACAATTTCAGCAAATAATGATTCCGCAATTGGTGATATTATTGCTGAGTCAATGGAAAAAGTTGGTAAAGACGGTGTAATTACCATTGAAGAGGCAAAAAGCGCCGAGACCAGTCTGGAAGTAGTTGAGGGCATGCAATTTGATCGCGGCTACCTTTCTCCTTATTTCGTTACTGATTCAGAAAGAATGGAAGTGGCCCTCGAAGATCCATACATCATTCTTGTGGAAAAGAAAGTCAGCAATATGAAGGACATTCTTCCTGCAATAGAGCAAATCGCTAAAACAGGTAATCCATTCCTGCTGGTAGCAGAAGACATTGAAGGTGAAGCTTTGGCAACCCTTGTTGTCAATAAAATACGCGGAACTCTGAAATGTGCTGCTGTCAAGGCTCCAGGTTTTGGTGACCGACGTAAAGCAATGCTGGAAGACCTCGCCATCCTAACCGGTGGTGTAGTAGTTTCTGAAGATATGGGAATGAAACTCGAAGATCTGACACTTGCAAAACTTGGACAGGCTAAATCTGTTGTTATCGACAAAGATAATACCACTGTTATCGACGGTGGCGGTGATGCTGAAAGCATTAAGGCCCGCATTGGTCAAATTCGCGCCCAAATCGAAGACACAACTTCTGATTATGATCGTGAAAAACTCCAGGAGCGTTTAGCTAAACTGGCCGGCGGTGTTGCAGTCATTAATGTTGGTGCCGCAACTGAAATCGAAATGAAGGAAAAGAAAGCCCGAGTGGAAGATGCTTTACATGCAACCAGAGCTGCGGTTGAGGAAGGTATTGTTCCAGGAGGCGGTGTTGCTTTGCTTCGTACAATAGACAGTGTTACTAAGACTGTAAAAGAAATCAAGCAAGCAGACCAGAAAGTTGGTGCTGAAATTGTTCTTAAGGCACTTGAAGTTCCACTGCGGCAGATTGTGGCCAATGCTGGACTGGAAGGCGCATTGATTGTCGATAAGGTAAAAGCAAGCAGCACAAATGAAGGCTTTGATGCCCAGGATGAAACCTATGCTGATATGATGTCAGCAGGTATCATTGATCCTACCAAAGTCGTTAGAACTGCTCTTGAGAACGCGGCATCTGTAGCCAGTTTGCTGCTGACCACTGAAGCAGGAGTTCACGATATTCCGGAAGAAAAACCTGCAGCAGGTATGCCTGCAGCACCGGATATGGGTGGAATGGGCGGAATGGGTGGAATGATGTAGTCCATTCAGAACCCTGAATATAAAAAAGGCGGGCCATCTCTCAGAGTTGACCCGCCTTTATTTTTTTGGGGAGTTTTTTAAGGATTTTGTTCCTTACAGGAGTTGCGGACTGATTTAGATTTTATCTTCTACAGCTTCCAATGATTCTTTGCAGACAATGCAAAAAGTTGTCACAGGACGAATTAGCAAACGTTCCTCGCCTATTTCCTGTCCACATTCCTCACAATTTCCATAAGTATTATTTTCCACTCGCTCCAGGGCTTCTTCAACCTTTGTAAGAAGTTTTCGCTCCCGATCACGAATTCGTAAATTGTTGATGTGTTCAGTTTCCAGTGAAGCGCGGTCATTGGGGTCAGGATAGAGAGTACTTTCTTCCTGCATACCATGTACTGTTTCTTCAGACTCGCCAAGTATCTCAGCTTGCATTTCCTCCAAACGGACTTTAATCTTTTCCAGCTGTTTTTTTCTCAATCCTGTTTCCCTCCTGTAAATGCTTTATACTTTTATAAAATTTCTGGACTATTTTACATTATTTTTTCAGATCAGAAAAGATTATTTTTTTGTGTTATAAATTTTTTATCAGCACTAGAAATTAGTAAAGATTCGGTCATAAAGTTTTTTTGCAAATCGCTCTATCAATTCACGTAAATTCCCTGGGAGTGTTAAACTTGAAACATTTATGATTTGATTTTCTCCAGACTCAGTAAGTTTAACCTCAATCGATTTTTCCTCCCATACTTTGTTGCCGGTTCGTCTGTCTTCCAAAATGGCCTGACCCTTCAGGCTTGCTTTCAATCCTGTTGAAATCTGATCTTTGCTCAATCCAGAGGATGCTGTTTGCAGTTTGGTCAAAGTAATGCTCAGTTTAAGATCAGCTTGTCCAGTTGGCAGGATTTTGACAGAGCTGTTTGAATGCAGTAAGCTTTTGAACTGCTCAGCCAAATCGGTTTCAAGTCCTGCTTGAAAAGTCTGATTCTGGATGGGAGGAACTGCCAGAGTTTTGGCATTATTGGGCAACATAGGATTGCTCCCTTCAATTACATAACCACAAGAGGAGGTTAGCAACAACAATGAAATAACCGCAAAAAAATAAAATGGTGCAGTAATTTTCCCCTTATATTCCTGACAGCTATTCAGAAAGTTTTGTAAGATACCCACGTAATGAGATTGTGCTGATCAGAATAAATTATTGTGCTTGATAGCAATTTGTAAACTGGTTAACAAAGTTCAGGTATTGTGTCAGAAACAATAAACTAACAATTTTTCAATGTTTTGATGAGAATATGCTGAATGTTATAAATATACCAGCACCAATACGCCAGTATATGTGTATAACTGCACTCCCTGTGGCATCTGCGCCAACTCATACCCACCAAAAAAACCTATCAGTGGGAACTCACCCAGGATTTCCCTGATAATTTGTGTGTCAACATTTGTTCGCCCGTAAAGTGCTTCTCCACGCGAGGAGCAGTTAAAATAGACTCCGAAACTGGGTAATTTATCATTTTTGTTCTTCAAGCGTGTAAGCATTGCCCTGATGTCAATTTCAGCAGATTTATGGTTGCGATATGCAAAGGAGACTACTCCTCCCTGATGAACAATTTGTGATGTGGTGATACCCTGTGAAGTCACATCAACCCCTGTTACATGACGAGCCATTGCCCCTTCTCCGGTAAAAACAGGTTTTTCCGGAACCAGCGGAAAGCTGAGCAATAACTGATTTGCCGCTTCTTCCATATTCTTGAACTGAAATTCCTTTGCAACTTCTGTAAACACTTCCAGAGCAGGTTTTCCATCAAGTGAAAGAATCAGATCATCTTTGGTTTCAGTGACAAACATCGGCTCCCCTAAAGTGGCACAGGATTGCGTCACTCCCGCGTGAAATTCAGACACACCGGATAATGCCAGACCTCCGGCACCATTTAGAGTAACAATATTTGGCCCAAACTGAATTGAAGTTTCCTGACTGCCGTCATTACAGGAGCCTCCACCAAATACCGATGGATTGATTTTAAGATAATTGAACATATTGATGAAATTGTGAGGTGGATGCTGGAATATATCCGGAAAGAAGAAAAATAGCGGATTCTGTTCGCCATAACTTTCCAGTGCTTCCCGGAGTTGCTGTGCTACTCCAGCACTGTACTCAAGCTCCTGATATTTTGCCAGGGCCTGAAGACGCAGTTCCGGAGTAAATCCTGCCATCAATACCAATCCCGGACCCTGAGTGATTTCACCTTCGCCGGAAAGCACCCCCATTCCGCTGCAGCCCGCGATACATTCACAATTTGTGTATTCCCGGATTATTTCATGTAAGCGCCCAGCATGAACAAAATGATCTGAAGTAAAAAATATCATCACCCAATGCACTTCAGGAAGCTGTGCTTTTTTAACTGCTGAGTTCAGTACTTCTGCTATGGCAGCTTCAGGATTTGTTTTTTTTGATACTCCTACCCCAATACGGTTCACTGCTTTTCACAAATATCAGTTAAAGATAACTTGGCACCCGGATTGCTCTTGATAAAGTACACCGGGTTAAAACATGGGTTGTTTTATTGTAAATTAAAATTATGACAAAAGTTTGACCTAAGCCTTGTAAAACCACAAGATAGCACTGATTGTGTATTTGTTCATTTATGTTTACACCAGACAATAATTCACTTCTAAAGAGGCTCGCAGCTGTTATAAGATTATTGGTGATAACAGCTTTTGTGGCAGGAATTGTATCTGAGCTGGCAGGATGCAGTGGGCCAGGCTGGAATAATTCAAGTTGGAAAAATTATGGAGACAGCTGCATCAACACCTCTGAGAAACCTCCTTTACAAAGAGTCATAAATTACACTGATCATGATTTGTGCGGACGTAAATTATCTCCTCGAAAAGCCCCAAATCCACAGACCCGTCCACAGACACCGAATAATTAAGTCGGTCTGCAATACAAACTGCAGAAAATACAATTGACAATATTTTTGAGGATTATATCCCTGCAAAGGAGATTGCAGATGATGGTTCTGCCTCCAGAGAATTAGGATTCGCCCTGGTGATGAGGACAGACAATAGTTCACCTGCTTTTTCGGTGGAGTTGTGAATGGACACAGGATGGTTCCCTCGCGTACGTCCTGTTACAGTGTTTGCTTTACGGTGATGGTTCCCTTCAATTAGAACTTCCTGCTCAGTTCCGACGAGGACCTGATATTTTTCCTGAACAATTTTTTCCTGTGTTTCCAGCAAAATCCTTAAACGTTCTGACTTAATGCTTTCAGAAATATGCTCCGGATATTCAGTTGCACGAGTGCCGGGACGCGGTGAATATTTGAATGAGTAAATTAAATCGAAGCCCACATTTCTAACTGCCTCCATTGTCATTTCAAACTCTTCATCAGTTTCACCGGGGAAACCCACAATCAAATCTGTTGAAATGGCAGCCTTGGGGAGTCGATCCCTGAGCATTGCAACTTTTTCATAAAAAGTATCGATAGTATACCAGCGTCTCATTCTACGCAGAATTCGGTTTGATCCGGACTGCAGCGGAAGATGCAAATGTTCACAAAGGGAGGGCAAAGAGGCAATGGCGTCTGCCAGTTTTTCATGAAAATCTTTGGGATGCGGAGAAGTAAAACGCAGTCGCTGCAATCCATCAATTTTATCCAGGCGATTCAGAAGCTCCACAAAATCCACACCGTTGGCCTTATATGAATTCACATTTTGACCCAGCAGGCATATTTCCCTTGTTCCTGTTGAAACAAGTTTCTCTGCTTCTGCAACAATATGTTCAGGTTCCCGGCTTACTTCCAGTCCTCGAGTCAAAGGCACAACGCAGAATGAGCAATGATTATTGCAGCCTTTGGTGATGGTCAGATGTGCTTTGATTCCGGATTTACTGATTTGCTGAAAAGCATATTCCGGAATAAAATTCCGCACCTTCTGCCGGTCATGACGTCCGGTTTGAGTGATTTTTTCCCCATTGTGAACTTTTCTCAGCATCCGGGGCAGTTCAAACAAATTGTCTGTGCCAAACACAAAATCGACGTTAGCATCACGGCGTAAAATAGCTTCACCTTCCTGCTGTGCCACACAACCGCCCACCCCGATTTTTAATTCCGGATTTGCCGATTTTAGATTCCTTAATCGTCCTAATTCGCTATAAACCTTATGCTCTGCTTTTTCGCGGATAGAGCAAGTGTTCAAAATAATCAGATCAGCATCTTCCTGTGAGTCTGTATGGAAATAATTCTCCTGCCTCAGAACCTCAAACATTTTATCGGTGTCATATTCATTCATTTGACAACCGTAGGTCTGGATGAAAACTTTTTTTCCGTCTTCAGTGTTTTGTGTGCAGCTTTTCATCAAGGTCTTAAAATATTAAATTTGAAACGCAGTCATCATTGTTGTTTTAATCCCGTACATTAGTAGTCATCTGAACTAAAGACTGCTCAGTCCAAGTTCTTCTGCGGAAATACTTTGTGCTACATTCCTGAGGTCCCGGGGGAATTCCACATAATAATCACGTCCATTACTACGCCAGAGGGTTTCCTCAAACTGCATCCCATGGGCGGTTGGTTTTACATATTCATACCACTCATTGTGATACAGCACTTCGAATTTATCCGCGATAAATTTGCTGCCATTTTGTGAGGAAAAAGTTTTTTTTGAGTTTATCCTGCTGTCATCAATTTCAGTACTTGAAAATGTCATACGAAAGTCAAACTTCCCCCATTGAAAATGAACAAACTGGTTTTCAGTTCCGGATTCAGCTTTAAAAATATGGTAATTTTGATGATCAACCGTATAGTTTTTCACAGGTTTTCCTTTAGCAATTCTGTTTAGTCTAAGCTTAATTCTGCAGTTTATTTTCCTCCAGAAAGCAGCTAATTTTCAAGGTAAACTTTAGTTTCAGACAGGATTTTGTCTGCTTCATTTGGGTGATACCATTCAATTTTAATTTCTTTTCGGAACCATGTCGTTTGCCTTTTTGCGAATTGACGAGTCCGTTTTTGGATTTCCTCCACCATAGTGTCCTTATTTATTTTGTTTTGAAGGTATTGGACAATTTCCCTGTATCCAACCGACTGCATAGGTTTAAGCTCCGGTGAATTATCGCTCAAAAGCATTTCAACTTCTGCAATCCATCCTGAGTCCAGCATGCTATGAGTACGATTATTAATACGCTGATAAAGTTCGTTTCGTTCCCAATTAAGGGCAACCGCATGTGAAATATAGCGTGCCGCCCCGAATGGCTGCTCCTGCTGATATGAGGATAATGTTTTGCCTGTGGACAGCACTACTTCAAGGCTGCGTAAAATTCTTGATGTATCATTTGGATGAAGAAGATTCGCGCCTTCAGGATCATATTTTTGCAGCAGCTGGTAGCAATAATCCGTACCTTGTTGCTGCTTCCAGCCGATTACTTCTTTACGCAGACTTTCAGGAATTTCCGGAATTTTACTGATTCCGTACATGAGTGCCCTGTAATACAAACCTGTGCCTCCAACCAGTATCGGTAAACGGCCTCGTTTTCGAATTTGCTGAATTATTTTTGCAGCATCACGTTCGTACTGACCTGCAGAATATTTTTCATCCGGATTAACAAGGTCCAGCTGATGATGTGGAATTGTGTTTTGCTGCTGCAAAGTAGGCTTGGCTGTCCCAATATCCATTTTCCGGTAAACCTGCATTGAATCAGAGCATACAAGTTCACCGTCAAATTCCTGTGCTATACGAAGAGCCAGATCACTTTTCCCGCTGGCAGTTGGCCCAGCTACAACAACAATTTTTTCAGATTTATCCATAGTCCATCCTGACATCATTCAAGAAAGAAATTGCATCATGAAATTTCTGTACTGAAAGATCTTTCTGACTTGAATTCTGCACGCACCTGCAGAAAAAAGTCATTGTAGCAGCCATTACGTAAATCAGGAAATGTCCAGGGAAAACTCCTGTAACCCCCTTTGTCCTTTATCAATACAAGATCAGCCCAAACACCATCGCGCAGATAGATTTTATGCGAACCTTCTTTTCCGGAAAGCAAAACTACACGCGAAAAATCCAGATATCCTGGATCAAGATTGATTCTTCTTTTGCCTTTATAACTTAACTTTTTTTCAATTTCTGAAGTTTTAATTTTCCAGTCAACAGAATCTTCAATTGATTGTAAACCCTTCATGCTCAGAAAACAGCGTTTCAGGCCGGTGCCCATTTCTGGGGCATAATAATCAGTCAGGTCAAAAGGTAATTCCTGAGATTGACGCTGAATTTCCCATGACTGTTTTTGCATTTCTGTTTCTGCTTTCATCAGCCAGTTTGGGTCGGAATAAATTGCTCCGATGATTAATTTTGCGTACGGTTCCATATTCAATTGTTTTTAGTGTGAAGATTTACGTTTTCATTATTTTAACTGATGCCTTGGAACTATGCTACTGCATTGGATGCAGTGAGTTCTGTAAGATTAAACTGATTTACAATTACTGCTGCTAAACGTGTAACTGATTGATTTAGAGTTTTAGTTGAGCAAACAGCCGGACTATGATGTGATGGTGTAGTGAATAATTCCATGGTTAGATCATTACTGACCTTAAAATCAGCAAATCGGCTTACTTCCAAAAAAATTGATAGTTGATAAGTATGAAAAACATTAACAGCGGTTTATCCCTTCAATCAGTTAATCATCCGGAAGAATTGGAAATCCAAACTTCTTCCATACGTTTAGCAGCAAAATGCTGGGGGAATCCAGATGGTATGCCGGTGCTGGGTTTTCACGGCTGGCTTGATAATGCTGCCACCTTTGATAATTTGGCGCCCCTGCTGCCGGAATTAAGGCTGTTGTCAATAGACCTGGCTGGACACGGGTATTCTGATCACCGTCCTCCGGGGTCAGCATATTATTTCATAGACATGGTAATGGATGTGATTGAAGCAGCTGATGTTTTAGGCTTGGAGCGTTTTTCTTTGCTGGGGCATTCAATGGGAGCAGGTGTTGCTTCATATTTGGCAGGCACAATTCAGGAAAAAATAGAGAATGTAATCTTAATTGAAGGTCTTGGGTCAATAGTGCAGGAAGCTGAGAAAATGCCGGAAAATTTACGGGAAGTAGCAACTCAATGGCTGAGGCGCACTCAGAAGAAACTGCCTGTTTATCCTGACGTTGAAAGCGCAGTCAAGGCACGTTATCAAGTGGGAGGCATTTCAGAGTCTTCAGTAAGGTCATTAGTTGACCGAGGTCTGAAGCCTGTAAATGGCGGTTATACCTGGCGGAGCGACCCCAATTTGAAAATGAAGTCCCGTCATTATTTAACGGAAGAGCAGGCATGTGCATTTATAAAGCAAATAACAGCTCCGGTTTTGCTGATTGAAGCAGAGAATACTGAGAAAGATCACTGGTATGAACTTTTTCAAAAACGAATACCTCACCTGAAACACATGCGGTATCAAACTGTTGCCGGCGGTCACCATTTACATCTTGATAATCCGGAACCTATTGCTGCTGTAATACGTGAGTTTCTACAAGATCTTTCCGAGAAACCATGAGTTCTGAATCAAATCTAAAATCAGAATCAGAAAAACCGGCAGATGACAGCCGGCTTAAAGTGTCTTCCACCGGGAAACGCTTGTTTGCTTTGTTGCTGGATTTTATTTTCGCCCTCCTTCTGGCAAATACATTTATACAGGTATTTCGTGAAGAGCATTGGGACATCGTTACACAGACAAGTGATTTATACGGTTTGTTACCTTTTTATGGAAGCATCGCGTTAGTGTTATTGTTTAAGGACATTTTTGGACGCAGCCTGGGGAAAATTCTGCTGGGAATGACAATTCGAAAAATCAATAACCTGGAACAAAAACCGTCTCCTATCGTACTTTTAAAAAGGAACGTGCTGATGCTGCTGTTTCCTGTGGAAGGTGTGGTTATCCTGCGTGATGGCTACGCAAGACGGCTTGCTGATAAATGGTGGGGCACAGTTGTACTTGATGATAAAAATGCCCTAAGAGGAACCTTAAGAATACTGCTTGGAAACATAGTTTTGTTTGGTTTTTTTTCAATTGCAATTATTTTTCAGCGCACCGGAATTGAAAAAACAGCTGCTTATCAAACTGCAGAAAAGGCTATTCGTTCACATGAACCACTAATGTCCATTATAGATCAGTATCCGGAGATTGAGGATCCCGAAATGCATCTGGATCTGCGCAAAAATGCTGAAAGTCCTTCTGTGGTGCGTGCCCGTGTGGGCAATGAGGAAACAGGTAAACTGGTGATCGTTACATTAACTTTTCGAAAAAATCCGCCAGGCTGGGAAGTATTTGATATCGAAGTGAAACAGTTAGGTGAAGGAGATAATTAGTTTTACAGTGGCTGTTCATTGTCCTGTGCTGCCGAATCCTCCCTTACCGCGTACTGTATCATCGAGTGAGTCAACTACTTCAATTTTACATGCTTCAAGTTTGCGTACCAGCATTTGAGCAATTCGCTGCTGCAGCAGACTCTCCGCGGCCAGCATTCCATCACCGTCTCCAATGTAACGAAACGGCAGCAGAATGCGTCCACGGTATTCCGGATCAATGATACCAACGCTGTTTGCCATTTGGAAATCAGTTTTGATAATGCTTGAACGCGGTACTATTTCTACATAATATCCATCACTTACCTGAATTGAAATGCCTGAATCAAACAAAAACACCCCATGACTTTTTTGCTCAACAGCCATGGCCGTCAGATCAATCCCCACGTCTGTCGGATAACCACGACTGGGAACCGGCATGCCGTCAAAATGACAGCATATTTTTAACAACGCTTCTTGATTCAACTATTTTTGCTTCTGAGAAAATAAATGACAGATTTCCATTTAAGTATCACTACCGATTATGCAGGACACTTCATGGTAGTAACAGAAATTAAACAATCCTGGTCCGGATTCCAGCAATTATGTGTGAGTGTACCGAGTCTATGAAGATGAAAACTAAACTTCAAGTTCTGACATATGCCAGCTGACGTAAAATCAATTCAGAGTGCGTTACAAAAAGCAAAGCGTCCGGAACTGGCCAAAATATTATCCGGAGCGTGGAATATGCCGATTACCGAATATGCCGGACAACTGTGGCAAAAAAATGCTGCTGCACCTCCAATGGAAACAGAATTGCGAAATGCATTTGAAACAGAATTTAGCAGAACCGGTTACACTGAAAAAGAAGCAAAAGACTTATCCGCCGCACTGGAAAAAACATGTGTAATGCAGACAGCAACGCACCTGACTGCGTCTGAAGGACCAACTTTTTTGGCACTGCATCATTTGGCTTTGCTTGGAATGCCTCCGGATGAAACTTATTTCGTGGGAGCCTTTTCCGGGGTTCCCTTTGCAAACCCGGCCTGGTCAGGATGTCTTAATTTCAGCAACCGCTTTGAACTTGAATCATTGATAGACACGCAAGCGCCGGGATATGCTGATTTAAAACGCGCGGATAATGATCGAGTGCGTGATTCTTCTGAACGGCGTATTTCTTTAATTCCGGGAAATATGAGAGATGTTCGTGTTTTTCAAAGCAGAATTCCGGAAAAAATGGAAAGTCTGATGCCTCATTTTACTGAGCAAATAAGGGACATTTCCCTGAGCGCAAAATCCGGTGATGATTTTACAAAATGGGCTTCTCGGTTTTGCACTAATCAACTAAGTAAAATCTTTCCGGATAAATCAATTATTTACTTTGACCTGAACGAAGTAATTCGGAATTATTTAATTGAAGTAATTTCGGATTCAAGTCATCCGATATTTCAGCTGATGTTTGATCAAAAAACCCGTGAATCCGTATTTTCTGTGTTTCCTGCTGAGACGACATTATTCACAGTTGATGTTCACCACAAAAATAAATTGCGACAGGAACCGGTTGTGATAAATGGTAACTATCTTAACAGTCAGAATTATGAGCTGAAGCTAACACAGGAAAACGTGATCAAGGAGATAAAAAACGGAACTCTCTGTCCGGGTTTGTTCCTGACATTTACTGCATTAAGTTTTATCAATGGAATGATTTGTTTCGGCAGCTTCGAACAAGTAGAGTATCTTGCTGAATTCAAGAGTAACTGGTTGAAGATTGGTCTCCTTGATAATGAAATCGTGCATTCGGCAAACACCAGCGCCTTTACGAGCGGACGCTGCGTGGATGAAAATAGTGAAGGTGTGCATCCGCTGGACCTGCTGCTTGGATTGGAATGGAGTTTCAGTGAAAATCAAACGGTTGGTCAGTTGATGAAACCTTTATTATCCCGTTTGGGTGTGTGAAGTTCAAAATACTTACACATATATATGCTGACTCTACTCAGTTTGAACTTGCTTTAAGTGCTTAATTATCTTAATTTTATATGCAGTTTTACATTAGAAATTTTTTGTCAGATTGAATTATCAAAAAAACAACCTGTGATAAGTACGGCATTATGCATGCTTATTCCGGGATCAACTCCTTAAAATTCTCCAGCCGTTTCAGGTGACCATTTCAACATTTCCAATTCTTTCGATCATCGTTTTCTCACCATTGCTGGGTATTGCCCTGGCAGGCATCTTCAGGGAAGAAGCTAACGGCATCCCTGCCAGGGTAGGAGCTCTGATCAGCAGCGTAATTACTTTTATCTTAAGCCTGTATCTCTGGTTTAATTTTGATTCAGCTACAGCTGACTTGCAATTGGTTGAGCGTGTTTCATGGATAAGTCAATTCAACATTGAATATTTCATGGGACTGGACGGACTGAATCTGTTCTTTTTCCTGATTATAAATTTCATCACTCCTCTGGCGCTGTTGGGTTCATGGAATGTCCAGAAAAGCAACTGGCAATTTCAGATCCAAATGCTGCTGCTGCAGATCGGTATGCTTGGCTGTTTTGCCGCAATTGATGTGGTTTTGTTTTATGTGTTCTTTGAGGTTATGCTTGTTCCGATGTATTTGCTGATCGGCATCTGGGGCGGATCAAACAGGCTTTATGCCACCATTAAATTCTTCCTGTACACACTGCTCGGTTCTTTGCTGATGCTGGTGGCTCTGCTCTACACAGCAAATATTTACCTGGATTTAAATGGGGTTTGGTCATTCAGCGTTCTGGATTGGTATGGCATGGACATTCCTGCTGACACTCAATACTGGCTGTTCATAGGATTTGCTGTGGCCTTTGCAGTAAAAATCCCTCTTTTCCCTTTTCACACCTGGCTTCCGGACGCGCACTATGAAGCACCCACCGCCGGTTCAGTGCAGCTTGCCGCAGTGCTGCTGAAGTTTGGTCCCTATGGATTCCTGCGTTTTGCCATGCCGGTTTTTCCAGCGGCAGTGTATGATCTCGCACCTGTTTTTATGGTGCTGGCCTTAATCGGTATATTATACGGCGGATTGGTCGCAATGGTGCAGCCGCAAATGAAAAGGCTTATCGCTTACTCTTCAGTAGCCCACATGGGGTATATTGTGCTCGGTTTATTCGCGCTCAACATCCAGGGCCTTTATGGCAGCTGGATTCAAATGATAAACCACGCAATTGTCACCGGAGCACTTTTCCTGGTTGTCGGCATGATTTATGAGCGTACACACACGCAGGAGATTTCAGAATACGGTGGAGTCGCGCATACAATGCCGAAATTCGCAGCATTCCTTGTCTTCTTTTCAATGGCGTCTGTAGGGCTGCCCGGACTGAATGGATTTGTCGGAGAAATTCTGGCAATGGTCGGTGCGGCAAGGATCAACATCTGGTATGGAATCCTTGCAGCAGTAGGTGTACTGATTGCGGCAATTTACATGTTATGGATGGTTCAGCGCGTGGTATTTGGACCGCTTAACAAAGAGATGGTCAAACGTCTTCATGATTTCACACCACGTGAAGTTGTTGTCCTGCTTCCCCTTGTCTTCTGGACCATCTTCCTTGGTGTCTATCCTCAGCCTTTCTTTGATCGCATCGAAGTCAGCATCAACCATTACATCCAGCTCATAAAATCCCAGGAGCCGCGCTTTGCACAGGATGAAGCAGAGAGCCCCGGATTGGAAAAATTCCTTGTATGGAATCTGGATGAGTAATGGAATAGGGAAATGCCTCTTCAAATTTACAATACTTTATCCGGAAAAAAAGAATCTTTTAATCCTGTTCGCGAAGGACAGGCCTCGCTTTACGTTTGCGGTCCCACAGTTTATTGTGACAGTCACCTTGGTCACGCCAAATCCTATGTTAGTTTTGACATAATTCTAAGATATCTGCGTTATTGCGGATATAAAACTTTTTATGTGCAAAACATCACCGATGTCGGCCACCTGATGGGTGATGACGATGATGGTGAGGATAAACTACTTAAACGTGCGAGTGAACTGGAGCAGGAGCCGATGGCTGTTGCAGAATATTTTTCCCGCAGACATTTTGATGTCATGGACAGGCTGGAAGTAATTCGTCCGGACATCAGCCCAAGAGCCACAGGACATATTCCGGAACAGCTGGAGGCAATTGAGCAACTTATTAAACAGGGACTTGCCTATGAATCAAACGGTTCAGTTTACTATGAAATCAGTAAAGACCCAAAATATGGTGAACTCTCCAACCGGCAAATTGACCAGATGCAAGGAGGCGCGCGTGTTGAAGTCCGGATGGAAAAACGTCACCCCGGAGATTTTGCTCTTTGGAAAAGAGCTGAACCCGGACACCTGATGCGCTGGCGTGATCCATTCAGTGGCTGGGGGTATCCCGGATGGCACACAGAATGTGTGGTAATGAGCGTACGCTATCTGGGTGATGAGTTTGATATTCACGGGGGAGGAATGGATATAAAATTTCCTCATCATGAATGTGAAATTGCTCAGGCCAGAGGACTTAATAAACCATTTGCCCGAAACTGGATGCATACGAATATGCTGACAATTGACGGGCAAAAAATGAGTAAATCCAGCGGAAATTTCATTACACTGTTTGATGTATTTGAAAAATTTGATCCCATGATGGTGCGTTATTTCATCGCAGCAAGCCATTACCGTTCAGTAGTTGATTTCAATGAAAGCGTTCTGTCTGCGGCAGAAGTTTCTCTTAAACGACTGCATCAAACTGTTCGTAATCTGCGGGAACGAAAACCGGATGGTGTGAGACCGTCAGGAAAGAAGTTTGAAGAATTCCGCAGACGTTTCTGTCAGGCGATGGATGACGATTTTTCAACACCTCTGGCATTAGCCGCATTATTTGACTTAAATCGTGAAGCAAACAATTTGCTGGCAGAAAAAAATCCTGATCCTGAAGCAATTGCTGACGCAGAACATCTGTTTTCAACTCTAGGAGGAAATGTCCTGGGCATCATACCTGAGTCTCTTGAGACCCGTCAGTCTGAACATAATATGAATGAGCTAATGGAAATTCTGGTGGAGCTGCGTGCGAATTTCCGTAACAACATGGATTTTGAAAGCGCAGACCTTATCCGGGATCAACTGCAAAAAATCGGAATTGTGTTCAAGGACTCACCTGAAGGCACAATATGGGAAATTGCAGATAAAAATTAGCAAAAGTATGCTCCCTGAAACAGAAAAATTTTTTCTGGAATGAAAGAAGAAAAATCCCTACATGTTGCCTTGCGGCTGTTTGCTCTTATTTCTCCCCTCAAAGGCTGGGTCATATTAAGCATTGTCTGCATGGCAGGTTATAATATCTTCACAGCCGCACCTGCCTATTATGCCAAAGATATTGTTGACGCAATAGTTTATGGAGACAATCCGGAACTGAAACAGTATTTTCTGGTTGGTTTGGGATTGGTGATCGTTTTTGCTGTCAAGGGCTTATTCTTTTTCGGTCACAGCTACTGTGTGGGTCACCTTGTCCAGAGCCTGATCCTCAGGCTCAGACAAAAACTGTTTGACCACCTCGTTAATCTTTCCCTCACCTTTTTTAATCGCTCAAAGACAGGCGACCTGATCTCACGTTTCACAAACGATCTGCACGCGGTTCAGAACATGCTGCAGGTTGGTGTGGCCGGACCTTTCCGTGACATTCCACAGTTTTTTTTACTGCTGGGAATCATGTTCATGCGCAGCTGGCAGCTGGCGCTTGTGACGATGATTATCATTCCGGTGGCAATCCTGTTTATTCAGAACTTCGGCCAACGCAATAAGATTGCGGTCAGTAAAAGGCAGATTAGTTTTGGCGGTTTAAGCAGCCTCCTGGTGGAGACAATCACCGGAGTGCGGGTGGTGAAAGCTTTTGGTATGGAAAAATACGAAAGCAAGCGGTTCAAAAGCGCTAACGATGATCTCTATAAAAATCACATGCGCTCGATCATGATTGATTCATATTCCTATCCGATTATTGAAATTGTTGGTGCGACTGCAGGGGCGACTATCGTTGCTTTTGGGGGATATTTTATCATCAATGGACAAATCACACCTGGTGATTTTACTTCATTTCTGATCAGTTTTTTTATGCTGAATGAGCCTGTAAAAAAACTGAACGGTTTCAACTTAAAACTGCAGGAAGGCTTTGCCGCAGTCCGAAGGATATTTAATATACTTGATGTAAAGGATGATATTGCCATTTCGCCAAATGCCAAAAAGCTGACCGGTTTTGAAAAGGAAATTGATCTCAACATCAAGGCATTCCACTATCCGGAAAAAGAAGAGCCTGCCATCAGGGATTTTAAGCTCACTCTGAAGAAAGGTGAAGCGGTTGCCCTGGTCGGCAGCAGCGGTGCGGGCAAAACTACCATTGCCAATTTAATCCCACGTTTCTATGACATCACGCGGGGAGCAATCACCATTGACGGTCATGACCTGCGTGACCTGGATCCCATTTCACTGCGCAAATTGATCGCAATTGTGACCCAGGATACCATTCTTTTCAACGACACCATTGCCAGCAACATTACGTACGGACAGCCTGATTGTTCAAAGGAGAGAATGTATGCTGCGGCACGTGCAGCCAATGCCCACAAATTCATTACAGAACAGCCTGAAAGTTATGAGACTTTAATTGGTGAGAAAGGTTCACGTCTATCCGGAGGACAGAGACAAAGGCTTTCTATTGCCCGTGCTTTAGTAAAAGACGCGCCTATACTTATTCTGGACGAAGCAACTTCGGCGCTTGATTCAGAGTCAGAAATTGAAGTGCAGCAGGCAATCGAACACCTGATGGAAAACCGTACCACCGTTGTAATCGCGCACAGACTTTCCACAATCAGGAGCGCTGACAGGATTTGTGTGATGGAAAATGGTCAGATTGTAGAGCAAGGCAACCATGATGATCTCCTGCTGAACGGAGGACGTTACCAGCAGCTTTATGAGATGCAGTTCAAGAACCAGCCTGAAGAACAGATATCGGAAGATTCAAAAGAACGACTTGTCTCCTGATAATGCATGACTGACTCATTATCAAAAATCAGCACTGCTGTTATCCTGGCGGCAGGAATGGGTATTCGGCTGCGAAACGTGACCGGCATGCTTCCAAAAGGATTGCTGCAGATTGGTGGGAAATCACTGATCGCGCGTTCTCTGGAGAGTTTGAAAAACGAAGGCATTGAACGGGTGGTGATTGTAACCGGTTACCAGGAATCAATGTATCATGAAAATCTTACGCCTCAAGCCAGCTTCCCAAAGCTTGAATTTGTTCACAGTCCACAATTCTCGGAGAGCGGAAGCATGCATTCACTATTTGTGGCACAGGAATTATTGCAGGAAGATTTTCTATTGCTGGAGTCAGACCTGCTGTACGAATCCCGTGCTTTGCCTGCTGTGATTAATTTTAAGGGACCTGACGTGGTTTTGGCTTCCGGAAAAACCGGTTCCAATGATGAGGTTTACATTTATGGAGAAAATCAGGATCAACAATCCGGATACAAAACATCCGGCAGTGTTGTCAGCGGGAAGATTGCTGCTATTTCAAAACAGCCTCGTCCTGGATTATCTGTTCAGGGAGAGCTGGTTGGAATTTCAAAAATTTCCCCGGAATTATTGAAACTGATGTGCGCACATCATGAAGTGAATCTTGAATTCCCTTGCAGCAATCATTACGAAGAATGCATATCTGATGTAAGCTCAAAGATTGAAATTCCTTTTTTGAGAGTTGGGGATTTAGTATGGACTGAGATCGATGATCAATCTCATTATGACAGGGCGCTGAAGGAAATATATCCCAGATTAACTAAACAATAATAGATTCCTGCTTTCTTGGGAATGACAACTATTTACTAAATCATATTCAATAACCTATACAGAAAATATCATGAGTGATTCTTACGTTTTACAGCAGACACCGTTTGTTGTTCCAACTACAGACGGCAAACTGATTGAAGAGCATGTTGGACTTGCATCCAGTAATGACACCAAGTTAAGTGTGGCACACATGGTTGCACCTCCAGGCTGGAGTGAACCGCATCAGAATCCGGAATTTGATGAATACACCATGATGGTACGTGGGAGCAAGCAAATAGAAATTGATGGAGAAACCGTTACGCTTAGTGCCGGTGAATCACTGCTGGTGAGGAAAGGCGCGCGAGTGCAATACTCAAATCCATTTGAGGAAGAGGCAGAATACTGGTCAGTCTGCATGCCTGCTTTTTCTCCGGAATTGGTTAACAGGGAAGATATCTCAAGCGCCTGAACAGATTTGATTGATTGTTCTGGCTGCTTCTTCATCAGCTGCATCCGGAAAACTGAGTACCTGTTCACGCATTTTCCGGAGTTCTGTTTCAGAAAGTTTCCCTCTGATCAGCACAGATTCAATCGTTTCCTCCAACTCCTCCACATCACAAACCGCGTCAGCGAAATCATCTCTGAAAAGCAAATCCGCCCCTCCTTCATATTCGGTGGGAACCTTCAGGCAAATTACGCGACGGTTAAACCCCATCCGGTATTCCCCTCCGACACTGCCAAAATCTGTGATCATGATCGATGATTCTTCCACCAGTTCCTGGATTCCTGCCAGATCATTAAAGCTTATGTTTTCCGCATCTTTAAGCTGTCGGCTGATAAACGATGTGACATAGTGCCTCCTGGATGCCAGTGAGGGATGCAGTTTAATCACAAACAGGTATTGAGTTAATCTTTTGAATATTTCCAGCAGTCCTTTGTCCAGGGCATCAAACAATAATTTAATTTCCAGTGAAGGAGCATAAATAATCACAGGGAGTTCCTCACCAGGAAAACATCGCACATTGTTATGAGCCGCATGCAGTTTTGGATATCCCACAGAATGGACTGTGACATGCTCAGGAAACTTTTGATTCAGCTGCTGATAAGTGTAAGGAGGACGAGTGGGCAGGAATACATGATTGAAACGAATATTTTCCGGCAGTACAATGTCAATTGCCTTAGGAAGCGCGTAGTGAGGAAGATAAATTCTTTCCGTTGCAGCAAAAGTTTCCTGCCTGATTGATTCGCAGGTCAGATGTACCTCGGCTTCCGGAAAAGATGAATATGCTGCCAGTTCCTGATGTGAAAAGTGAAACAAAGGGGAAACTCCCAGCAGCAGCAGACGTTCTTCAACCTGCCGGTGATAATTTAGATACTCAAAACCTGCCCCAATCCGATGAAGAGTGGTGGCAAAATTGATGTAAAATACTTCAAATTTTTCCGGATATAATCTGTCCAGAGCCAAATGAATGGGAGCAAACCAGTCCAGGAAATGTAGAGTACGGAAAGTGAAAATAATTACTGTCCGCTCCTTACTCCTGTCAATAACTGCTTGTTTTTGCTGTTGCAGAAAAGGTTGGGATTTGTTTACAAAATCATGCAGCGAATCACCTTTCAGCAGCCAGAGCCTGATCAGGAATTCCAGTATGTAATCGAATGTTCTGCCACAGTGCAGCCAAAGTCGAATCCCCTGGTATCGGATCCTGAACAAAAAAATATTTATGTTTCTGACAACAGAATTCAAGAATTATTTTGTTCCAGAGATTGAAGAACCTTTTCTCCCATTTCCCGGCAGCCAATCTGTGTTTTCCCCTCAGCCATAATATCGACCGTGCGGTATTTTTCCAGTGTTTCCACAACTGCATTTATTATCATTTCATCTGCTTCAGTGAGATCAAAGGAATAGCGCATCATCATGCCCACTGAGAGAATCATTGCCAGCGGATTAGCCTTGTCCTCTCCTGCTATGTCAGGGGCAGAGCCGTGTACAGGTTCATACATGCCGACTGATCCACCGATGCTGGCAGACGGAAGCATACCCAGTGAGCCTGTCATCATTGCGGCAGCATCACTGAGTATATCGCCGAACATGTTTGTTGTAACCATTGTATCAAACTGCTTTGGATCTCGAATAATTTGCATGGCAGCATTGTCCGCATACATGTGACTCAGCTCCGCATCCGGAAAATCCTTTCCAACTTCCGTTACAATTTCACGCCAGAATTCAGTAGATTCGAGTACATTAGCCTTGTCCACAGAAGTCAGTTTTCGGCGTCGTTTCATGGCAATCTCAAAACCCACTTTTGCAATTCGTCTGATTTCTGATTCTGAATAAACAAGAGTGTTGAAACCAACCCGCTCACCGTTGCGTTCTTCCACTCCGCGCGGCTTGCCAAAATAAATCCCTCCGGTTAATTCACGCACCACCATCAGGTCCGCGCCATCCACAACTTCCGGTTTAAGTGTTGAAGCATTCACCAGATCACCGTATATTGCAGCAGGCCTTAAATTTGCGTACAATTCCAGTTCGGAACGCAGCTTCAATAATCCTCGTTCCGGACGTACTGAAAAATCAAGCGGTTCCCACTTAGGGCCGCCTACCGCGCCGAGCAGTACTGCATCAGAATTTTTCGCGGCATCCAGTGTTTCATCCGGAAGAGGTGTGCCTGTTAAATCATAGGCGGTTCCGCCTACAGGTTTTTCAGTTAATTCAAGCTGCAGGTCAAAAATGGGCGCAACTTTTTTTAAAATCTGAACAGCCTGTTCTGTTACCTCGGGACCAATCCCGTCGCCAGGCGTAATAAGAATTTTCTTTGTGGTCATTGTTTTTATTCCAGTTTGATTATTAATTAAGTTGAAGACATAAAAAATCAAAATGATGAACTCGCTTGTCATTTTCAATCGAGCGGGAATCCATTCCCCGATCGGGTCGAGGGCCTGTCCTCAACTTGATTGGGGAACAAGCATTTCAGACACTTACAAGTTTCTGGATTCCAGCTTTCGCGGGAATGACAACATTTTACGTTTTAATCTATTTATGACATTTTATCGTAATGAGACACTGCGGCTTATGCAAGAAAAATTACTTTTACTGAAATTTGCAGCAGTCATTCTGTGTTTGTTCCCAGGTGTTTTGCTGGCAGCAACACCGGATAAAACTATGCTCGACAACCAGCTGAGAAAGCTGGTAGAGCATGGCAGTGTAGTTGTTGCTGACGATCAGCGTGTTCTCTATCGTTTCCCGCCAAATAAACATCCACTGCTGGTGCCGGCATCAGTGCAAAAATACGCCACAGCGCTGACAGCTTTGCATGTGTTTGGTTCTCTATTCAGATTCAGCACAGAATTTTATTTGGATAAAAATTACGAACTGGGCATACGAGGACATGGGGATCCCTTTTTAGTTTCCGAGGAATGGCAGAGAATTTCTGAACAGCTCAGTCGTCTGCCAGCTGTGACAAAAAAGCTCCAAGGGCTTTATTTTGACACATCACTTTTTGACAAAAACATACAAATTCCTGGAATCAAATATTCCTTGAATCCCTATGATGCCCGCAACGGAGCATTGGTTGTGAATTTTAACACGGTTTATTTGAAAGTTGACTCAAAGGGAGTTGTGACTTCTGCCGAAGAGCAGACACCTTTGACTCCGTTTGCAAAAAAGTTAGGCAAAAAACTTTCTCCAGGAATTCACCGCATAAGCATATCTCCGGATTCCGGTTTTACGTACGCAGGTGAACTGCTGCATAGATTTTTTCGCAGACATGGATTTTCCTTTAGCAGCAACAAAGTTGCCTTGCGCCGAGTCAGCGCGACTGATCGTCTGGTTTACACCCACGCCAATATACAGACACTTCAGGATGTGATTGCGGGGATGATGCTGTATTCAAACAACTTCACTGCCAATCAGCTTTTCCTCACCGCGGGCATGAAGCGTTTCGGAGCTCCTGCCACAATCAGAAAAGGCAGACTTGCGGTTGAAGAATATCTGGGAAAGGAACTGGGTATTTCCGGGGATCAATTCCGTGTTGCAGAAGGTTCCGGAATCTCCAGAAAAAACCGTATGACTGCGGACGCGGTTGTGCGTCTGCTCAAAGCCTTTGTGCCATTTCAGCATCTGCTTCCCAGAGAAAAAGGGATTTTATATAAAACCGGTACGCTGCGTGGCATTTACAGCATAGCAGGATATCTGTCCTCCAACAGGCCGCTGTATTTTGTGATACTGCTGAATCAGCAAAAAAATCATCGCGAAAAAATCCGTGATATTCTGCTGGCAACAGATTTTTCCAGCTTCTGATTTTGAAATCAAAACCGCTTATTTCCGTGCTGATGCCGGTGCGGAGCGATGCTGCAATGCTGCCGGACTGTCTTGAGGATATTCAATCACAAACTGTCAGCGAAATAGAAATTGTTATTGTTGATGATGGCTCATCAGACGAAACACCTGAACTGCTAAAGCGAGCATCAAACAGGGATTCCAGAATCCGCGTTATCCGCACAAAGCCCCGGGGAATAATTTCGGCGTTAAATACAGGACTGGCTGAATGCAAAGGTAAGTACATCGCCCGCATTGACGCGGATGACAGGATGGTTAATACTCGACTGGTAAAGCAGCTGGAATTGATGACAAGTGATCCAGAACTGGAACTGATCGGCTGCAGGATGGAGGGTTTCACTGATTCAGGGAGAATTACCGAAAGCATTGAAAAGTACCAGTCATGGAGCAATTCCCTGATTTCCCATGAACAAATTGAAATCGATTTGTTCGCCGAATGTCCTATTGCGCATCCCACATTTTTTGCCACCCGCGACTTGCTCAATAAGCTTGATGGTTATTCTCCGAATCCCTGGGCCGAGGATTATGATTTAATTTTAAGAGCCTACGGAACAGGAGCAAAGTTTGCCAAGCATCCGGAAAAACTGGTGAGAAAATTTCATGCTTCCGGTCGTCTCTCCCGAATTGAATCCATATATAAGCGTCCTGCCATGTTTGAGGCAAAAGCACATTACCTGCTTGAACTTGGTTTTCTCAACAAACGCCGTGGTGTGCTGATTGCGGGCTCAGGTCCCACCGGACGACAGGCCGCACACAGTTTCGCCAAACGTGGAATTAATATCCTCGGATTTGTGGATAATCGTCCCGGGCCTCCGGACCGTCTGGTAAAATCATGGCCCGCCTGGGGTTTCACTGATTTGCCTCCGGCGGAATTCCTGGATAAATTCAGGGACGCATTGGTAATACTTGCCATTGGTGATTCCGAAGGACAAAGAGCATTTGCCGAATTACTGCGTAAACTGAGATTTGTTGAAAACCGTGATTATGTGCGCGTGATTTATAACTGGCCTCCTGCGTCTGCCGATAATGTCTGATAACGACACCATTGTTTGATAAGCCGCTAGTTTTCAAGTAAAATGATCAGGAATATATCTTTCAAAGAGATTTAATTCTTTTTTGGGTTTAATCCCCCCTGGCTTGCCAGGTTTGTCATGCCCGCAAAGCTTGTCCCCGACCTGATCGGGGAGCGGGTATCCAAATACTCGGACTATTGCAGGTTCCGAGATTCGTCGTGCCTGGATCCCCCCTCACTTAATCAGAGTTGATTTAGGTGAGGGGGAATGACAAATATTAACGTCTTCATAAAAATATATTTTTATTTCAGTTTTTTATGAGCAGCTTCAAATTGATTTTTCTAAAAATATCCTGGAGCAGTTTCATTATTTTGTTGGCTTTGTTTGCTTTTAATTCTGCTGCAGCACACAGCAAAAAGGTTGACTTAACAGATGAAGAGCGTAAAATTCTGAACAGTTTGCGCATCACTCCGCCATCAATGTGGATCGAAGCCCATGATTTCGCAGGAGAACTGCAGGACGGCAGCACTGTAAACCTGAAGGACTATCATCACCGTTTTGTACTGCTGAATTTCTGGGCAACATGGTGTGTTCCTTGCGTGAAAGAAATGCCTGACCTGGAAAAAGCATATCAGCAAATGGGTCCGAAAAAGCTGATTGTGCTGGCTGTGGGAATGGGCGAAGACAAAAGCAGCAGCCTCAAGTTTGCCGAAAAGCATGGATTAACTTTCCCTATGGTTGCAGATCCAAAGATGGATATAACCCGCCTGTACGGAGTCAAAAGTATTCCTGTCACTTATCTGATTGATCCGTATGGAGTTATCATTGGAAGAGCTCTGGGAATACGTGACTGGGCCAGTCCGGAATTATTTGATTTCATGAATTCCAGACTTGACTGATTAAAGACTGCAGAAGTTATTCTTAAATTGATTTTTTACACTGATTTCAGTATAATCAGTAGTTTAAGTTTTCCAGAAATTTTCCAAATTTACAATGTCCGGAATCAATCCATATATTGAAAAACAGGAATTCGAATTACCCAGAGAAAACTATCAAATCACATTTCTTCCAATGAAGAAAAACGTTGAGGTTTTGTACGGAGATATTTCCACAGAAGGAGACGGCCTTCCGGGATCAATTCTCAACATAGCACTTGCTGCCGGAATTGATATGGAACATTCCTGTGGAGGCGTTTGTGCCTGTTCAACCTGTCATATCATTGTAAGGCAGGGAATGGACAGCTGCAACGAGGCCACTGAAGATGAGGAGGACATGCTGGATTTAGCTCCCGGTCTTGAGCCTCAGTCACGGCTGGCCTGCCAATGTGTGCCTGACGGTTCTCAGGGCATTGTAGTTGAAATACCGGAATGGAATCGAAACCTGGTCAGCGAAGCTCATTGACAAACGGGGAATCCATGATATCACTGACTGAAAACGCGGCTAAGGAAATCCAGAAAATTATGCTGGAAAGCGAATTGACTGAAGAAGTCTGTCTGCGCGTCGGCGTAAAGGGTGGCGGCTGTTCCGGATTTACATATACGCTGGATTTTGATTCAAAAAAATCAAAGTTTGACCTGGAATTTGAATCACAGAACATAAAAATTCTGGTTGACAAAAAAAGCCATCTTTACATCAAGGGCACAGAAATAGACTGGAGTTACAATTTAATGGACCGCGGGCTCAAGTTCAATAACCCTTCCGCAAAAGGTTCATGCGGCTGCAAGACTTCATTCATGTTTGAACCGCCTGAGCAGGAAGAATCGTTTAAACCAAGTTGGATGTAATATTTCAGGAGAAGTTATGAGTGACGCAGTCAGTACGCTGACAATTGAAGATCAGATCAAGCAGGCAATCGAATCCCATATTCCGGACTCCACCGCGGAAGTAGGCGGTGACGGTCGGCATTTTGAAATACAGGTTGTGTCACCGGCGTTTGAAGGAAAGCGCACCCTCGACAAACAGCGTCTCGTCTATGCGGCCTTGAATGAGCTGATGGCCGGAAGCAATGCTCCGGTTCACGCCATTGCACGTCTTGAAACCTTAGTCCCAGAATAATCTCTTTCCCACATTGCCTGACAACGCCCGACATGAAAATTGATGATAAACAAGTAACTTTTCCAAAATCGTTATCAGTCAAGTATTCCGGTAAAATTGTTGATGAGACCGAAACTCACCTGACTCTCGAGGGCGAAGATGAAGAATCCTACCTTAAAATTTTCACTCCGTTTCGTGGAGTGGCCAAGCTGATCCTTTATGAAAATGACCGCTGGATGGACGCTGAAACCTTATCTTCAATTTCCAACTTCGATTTTTCTTCCCTTGGACTTGATAACCTTTCTGATTTGTCTGCTGATGACAATAAAGATGCTTCCGGCTCCAAAAAATGAATGCACCTTTTATAATTAATTTAATTCATGATGCATTCCTGAAAAGTCAAAATTCCACACTTATCAATCATTCCTGCTTTCGCGGGAATTTATTATTTCAGCTACTTACAAGTTCCTGGATTCCCGCTTTCGCAGGAATCACACCTTTTTTACCAGACCATGATCTATGAGCGAAACACAAATTTCTGAAGCACTTCCACAAATTCAAATACAAACTGATCGCGGCCATATCAGTATTGAACTGTTTGAAGATGAAGCGCCAAACACAGTAGCCAACATGATATCCCTGACAGAGCAGGACTTTTATAACGGACTGAAATTTCACAGAGTGATCCCGAATTTCATGATTCAGTGCGGATGTCCCCATGGCACTGGAACAGGAGGTCCGGGCTACCGCTTTGACGACGAATGCACTCCGGAACGCAGGCACGATGGTCCGGGAGTTCTGTCAATGGCCAATGCAGGTCCGGGCACAAACGGAAGTCAGTTCTTCATAACGCATGAGGCACAGCCTCATCTTGACGGCAAGCATACTGTTTTCGGAAAAGTGATCTCAGGCATGGAAGCGGTCAATCAGATTCAGCAGGGTGATCTGATTGAAAAAATGCTGGTGCTGCAGAAACGTGATCATGAATATAAAGTGGAAACGCTTTGAAAAAAAGATTAAAAAAAAAGAGATATTAACCATGATGCATGCTTAAAAAGTTTTACTAATTACTTCGTTTGTCCTTCCGGCGAATACCAGGTTCTATTATTGCAGATACTTACAAGTTTCTGGATTCCCGCGTGCGCGAGAATGACAATTATTTTACGAAACCATCAAAAAGAAACAGCAGCAAATTAAATCATGAGCGAATCAATATTTGAGGCAGACATAGTCCACGAAATGCGGGATTCCTACATGGAATACGCCATGAGCGTAATTGTAGGACGTGCGCTTCCGGATGTGAGGGACGGTTTGAAACCGGTGCACAGGCGTGTGCTTTTCTCCATGAACGAGCAGGGTAATGATTTCAACAAACCCTATCGCAAATCAGCCAATGTGGTCGGTGATGTAATGGGTAAATATCATCCTCATGGCGATGCCGCGATTTACGACACAGTGGTGCGTCTCTCTCAAAATTTTTCAATGCGATATCAGCTGATTGACGGACAGGGTAATTTCGGCTCAGTGGATGGCGATTCACCCGCGGCAATGCGCTACACAGAAGTACGAATGCGGAGGATCGCGCATGAACTGCTGGCCGACCTGGACAAGGACACCGTTGATTTTACGCCAAACTACGATGATTCGCTCAAGGAACCCTCCGTTCTACCTTCACGGATTCCGAATCTGCTGACCAACGGTTCCACTGGAATTGCTGTAGGCATGGCCAGCAACATTCCTCCGCATAATCTCAAGGAGGTGATGGACGCACTGCTGTACTACATAGATCATCGCTACACTGCCACTGTGCAGGAACTGATGCAGTTTGTTCCTGGACCTGACTTTCCCACCGGAGGAACAATCATCGGCAAAAGCGGAATTTATGAGGCTTACAGCAATGGACGCGGAATTGTACGCATCCGTGCCAAAACTCATTTTGAACAGACTAAAGACGGACGTGACCTGATCATTGTTACCGAACTCCCCTTCATGGTAAATAAGGCAACTCTGCTGGAAAAAATAGCTGACCTGGTACGTCAGAAAAAGCTGGAAGGAATTGCGGATTTACGCGATGAATCAGACCGCAAGGGCATGCGTGTTTACATCCAGCTCAAGCGCGGAGAAAATCCGGATGTTGTTTTGAGCAATCTTTACAAGCACACCTCAATGCAGTCAAGTTTCGGCATCATCATGCTGGCCATTGTGGAAAAGCAGCCCAAGGTGCTGACTTTGCCGCAAATGCTGGAGTGCTTTCTGCAGCACCGTATTGAAGTTGTAACCCGCCGGACACAATACGAACTGCGACAAGCAGAAAACAAGATGCACCTGCTGGAAGGCCTGATGATCGCCCTCCAGAACCTGGATGATGTGCTGGAAATTATTCGCAAAGCGCAAAGCGGAGCGACTGCTGAAGAAGCTCTGGTTGACCGATATGGTCTTTCCAAGCGTCAGGCGCATGGAATTCTGGAGATGAAACTGCAGCGTCTGACTGGAATGGAACAGGATAAAATCCGTTCTGACCACGAGGAAGTCGGTAAAGCCATTGCTGACTACAAGGACATCCTGGCAAAAGATGAGCGCGTGATTAAGATCATCCGTGATGAGAGCATCGAAATTCGTGACAAATATGGAGACGAACGCCGCACAGAAATAATTGAAGGTGACAGTTCCATCATGATTGAGGAACTGATCAATGAAGAGGATATGGTGGTTACCATCTCACGTGAGTGTTACATCAAGCGCAGTTCCGTCAGTGAATACAGGCTTCAGCGTCGCGGCGGCAAGGGACGCCTCGGGATGGGCACCAAAGATGAAGATTTTGTTGAACAGCTGTTTGTGGCAAACACACATGATTATCTGCTCTTTTTCACCAACAAGGGACAGGTTTTCCGCAAAATAGTGTTTGAGCTTCCTCAGGCCGGACCAACCGGAAAAGGAAAAGCGGTAATCAATCTGCTGCCCTTGCGTGAAGGCGAAAGTATCTGCGCCTGTCTGAATGTACCCAAAGAAGCTGAAAACAAATATATCTTCCTCTGCACCGAGGGCGGTGTTGCCAAAAAGACGCCGATGCTGGACTGCGCCAAAATCCGTGTCAGCGGCCTGCGTGTAATCACACTTGATGAGGGTGACTCTGTGATTTCTGTCCAGCTTACAGACGGAGAACAGGAGCTGTTTTTTGCCACCCGTGACGGCATGGGATTGCGTGTTAACGAAACAACACTGCGCCCGATGGGACGTCAGGCCCGCGGTGTGCGTGGAGTCAGGCTGCGTAAAGGCGACAGGGTTGTTTCCGCGCTGGCGCTTTCAGGTTCCGGAGAACTGCTCACTGTTACGGAAGGCGGTTACGGCAAAAAGACTCCGATCGAAGATTACACACTCGCAAAAAACAGGGGCAACTACGGAATGCGTACAATCCGGATTACTGACACAAATGGTCCGGTTGTAAATGTGCTGGAAGTTGAGGAGCATTTCCAGCTTTTCCTGATCACACAGCTGGGTAAACTGATCCGGATTCCTGTGGAAAATATCCGTACAATCGGCCGTGTCACGCAGGGAAATCGGCTGATTCATCTTGAACAGGATGAACAGGTGATCGGAATTGCCCCGGTGATTGAAGACGAAGAAGATGAAGAGATTGAAGCTGAACAGCAGAATTCTGATGTTCCGGACAATTCCGCGGATTCTGTAACAGCAGCCGCGCCTGAAAACTCTGTGGGGGAAAAGAACCCTGAAGAACCGCAAGTCCAGCCTGCCGAAGATGATTCCACCGAATCATGAGCGCTTTGCTTTAGTGGCTCATTTTCTGCATTTATAAGTCGGTGTCTCTGCCGCTGCTGAACTTGCGGCAGACCCACATTTTGCAGATTAATCTTCGCGTCATGAAGCAGTTTTTCCAATTTATTATTCTCAGTCTGCTGCTTATTTTTTTTACAGCAGCATCGACGCTTTCCGTTAAATCCGGACACATGCTTGACCGTTTCAAATTGATTCCGGACAAGCGGACTCCTTTTTTATCCTTTGAGGGCTATTTCGATCCGGGACAATTTCCTAATATCCAGATCATTCCAGGAAATAAAAAATCTGAAACCTCGGTCATACTTCCCAACACATTCATCAATAACATACTCTTCCCTGAGCGTGAAATAACTTCATTTGCTGTAGACGGTATTCTGAAAAAAATGACGCTTGAGGAGAAAATTTCCAAAACAAAAACCGGAGACATTGATTTCCAGGTGACACTTAATATCTCCGGCATGGACGATTACAAGCTGGAACTTGATTCTGAAAAATCAGACTCGCGACGTTTGACCTTTGCCCTGCGTAAACCAAAGAAAAAGGTTGTGACCACAATTGTTGAGGAAGAGGATGAGGAAGATCACACTGTCAAAGAAGTTAAAACTGATGCGTTGAGCCCACGTGTGGTCAGTCCGCGTGAAGAAATGCTCCTGCATCCTGTAACGGCTCTGATGTCATACCGTCAATTTGATCAACTGAATGTTGCCATCCTTAACGCCTCGCCAAAACGCAATGGCGCGCAGCGCATGGCCGCGATGCTGAGCAAGCGGCATAAACGTGACATCGAAAAACGGATGGGCATGAAGTTGAAAATCGTCAATATTTCTTCGGTACGTGAGCAGGAAATCCTGCCCAAAACCAAAATTTACTTTCATGCCAATTTACTGAAGGAAGCCCTGAAACTGGCCCAGGTTTTGCCGGGAGAACAGGTGCTTGAACCTGTTCCTGCCGCAAGAGCAGCAAAACTGGCAACTGATGTGGAAATTTTTGTGGGGAAGAATTTTGAATAAAACAGTTCTCATTTTAACACTTTCGACTGTGTTCCTGCTTGCGGGCGTCAGCACGCCGGCCTTTGCTTTTCCGGAATATACTTCGAGACAGAAAGCGCTCAAACTGGCAGGGGTGCTGGATAAGGGTTATTTAAAATCCATAAAGATTTCTTCAGTTTTTGTCAAAAACAAAGGGGAAGACGACTATTACCTGCAGGCCATACTTGATGACGGCTCCAGCCGCAAGTGGCTGATTGACCGTATCCGCCAGTGGACCCAGACAGATGAACTGATCCTCAGCAATAATCGGGCGCTTGTTTTTCCGTCACCTGAAAGTACTGATTTCGGCGTGCTGGAAAAAAATGACTTTTACCGCACCGTTTTGAATGCCACCGCGTTTGTCAAAACTTTCGGTAAACATGACATCCTTGAAGGAAAGAGCCTTGTGCTGGGAATCCTGCGCTTTCGAATACTGCAGGAAGAGGACAGCAAATATTTAAAAACAAATAAATACGGCGACCGCTATCGTTATGTGCTGGAACTGGAAAACGGCTCCCGCGAGTATTTGACTTACACTGATGCTTTTGTGCTTATGCAGAGATCAGCATTTCTGGAGGAAGTTCCGGAAAACGTCAATGTTTTACGGAGGTCTTATAAAGTACGTGAAATGAAAAAAATCCCGCTTCAGCTGGAAGACGAGCTGCGTGATATCTGGCGTTTCGGAATTGAAGTTGTTTTTGACGGATCTGTTATGACAAGCCCTGACCGCTTCCCGTATCAGGTGGTTGAATTAAAAATGAGAGATCCGGAAACAGGACAGTACAGGGCCCAGTTTTTCCTGCAAATAGTTTTTCCAAACGCGGAAAAAATAAGTGATGTAAAAGGTTTTAAGAATCATGAATATCTGCGTCATGTTGAGATCAACACAGATGTGGAGCATCAGAAACGAGTAATTCTGCGGGCCATGGTAAATCCGGACGCTCTGGACCTGCCGCCTTTTGTTGAGGTCACAGACCGCAATTCTGTTGTAGTCAATTTTTTCAGTTCCACAGACCAGAGCCTGACACAGCCTCCGGACTTGCCTGTGATGCGCTCCGCGGGAGAATTGCCGCGCTCGGTTTTCACGCCGGATCAGCTTGAGACAGAATTTGAAACTAAATACCTTGAAGCAGTCAGCATGATACGGGCGGCACAGGAGCAGATGAACACACACCTCAGGATCAAAGCTTATTTCAAAGCACTGGATGCCCTCAAAAATGCTGCCTTGTCAGCAGAGCGTGATATCCAGATCGCCCAGGCTTTGAAGCAGCGTGACATCCTGCTGCGCGCCATGCCCAAGCTGATTATCAGAAATGTGCAGATGACAATTCTGGCCAAGAAGCTTGATCAGGAAGGAACAAAAGCTGATCCGGAGATGAATAAGGAATTACTGGCGCAGCTGGTACACGCCGAACGTTATGCTTCTACCCAGGATCAGCAGCAGAAAATTGCCTCTCTGCAAAGCATCCTGCGTTAGGTGACACGCTAAATCCTCCGTTGCCATTTCCCCCATAAAGTGTTAAAATGCCCCACACAATCGAGGTGTGGCGCAGTCTGGTAGCGCGCTTCGTTCGGGACGAAGAGGCCGGAGGTTCAAATCCTCTCACCTCGACCAATTCACTTTCGGCCTTCCTTTGAATTTTTCCCAGTTAATTCACATTATTAATATCATCATCCCGATCGTATCAATTGTACTTTCATCCCGAACGTAAGTGAGGGATCCTGCCAATATCAGCTCTCGGTCATATCTCTCCCCTAAGTTTAAAATCACACCTCTTAATTAATAATATCAGCATATTACAGCAATCATTAATTCATAACTAAATAACCTATTGCAATTTACTCAGTGTATTGAGTAAAATTACTCAGTGTATTGAGTAATTCGTTAAAATGAATTGAATATGTTTTATCGTCCCGTTTATAAAAAACTTGAAAAAAGAATGAATGAACCACGCAGATTCATTCAAGTATTGGCCGGACCGCGTCAAGTAGGCAAGACAACACTTGCCCGGCAACTGATGAATTCATTGCCGTTTGAATGTCATTATGCCTCAGCTGATGCCATGGGAGCGGGAGACCGGCAATGGATTGCACAGCAATGGGAAATTAGTCGACTTAAACTGTCCGCCGGAAAATCTGATACCTGTGTTCTTTTCCTGGATGAAGTGCAGAAAGTCCCCGGTTGGTCAGAAGTTGTGAAATCATTGTGGGATGAGGATACGTTCAATAATCTCTCGCTCAAGGTAATTATTCTGGGATCATCTCCCTTGCTGGTTCAACGTGGTCTTAATGAAAGCCTGGCCGGACGTTTTGAAGTTACCCACATCAGACACTGGTCATTAAGTGAAATGAGGGAGGCCTTTAATATTTCATTGGACGAGTATATCTATTTTGGAGGTTACCCCGGTGCAGCTGAGTTATTTGGTGACGAAGATAGATGGCAGAGTTATCTTCAGGAATCATTCATAGAGACAACCATCTCGCGGGATATTTTGCTGATGACACAAGTGAATAAACCCGCACTGCTGCGGCAGCTGTTTTATCTTGGCTGTAATTACTCAGGGCAAATTCTCTCCTTTCAAAAGATTCTTGGCCAGATGCAGGATGCAGGTAATACAACAACCTTGGCGCATTATCTGGAACTGCTTGCAGGCGGTGGTATGTTGTGCGGCATTTACAAATATGCCGGACAGGAAGTTCGCCGACGAAGCTCAAGTCCAAAGTTTCAGGTGATGAACATGGCTCTAATGTCAACGGTGGTAAACCAAAACTTTGAACAGGTTAGAGCAAACCCTGAACTGTGGGGACACTGGGTTGAATCTGCTGTTGGTGTGCACCTGATCAATAATTCGATTGAGCATGGTTTTGAGTTGTTTTATTGGCGTGATCGAGGAAGAGAAGTCGATTTTGTTGTCCGTAATCGTGGACGTTTACAGGCTATTGAAGTAAAAAGTCAAAAGCATAAGACAGCGCTGCCCGGCATGGATGCATTTGTGAAGGCATTCAAACCTGAAAAAGTACTGCTTGTCGGTAGCGGTGGGATGGACGTTGAAAAATTCTTATCTATGGATGTGAAGCAGTGGATCTAACATTCATCTTTGGATTTTTCGACTGCCTGTCTTAGTTCAAATAAAGAAACAGAGTTGGTCAATTTTTTCAACGAAGGTAATGTGATTGAGTATTGGCTCCCTTCCCTTTCATCAAGAACTTTTGTAGGAAGGCAGCATGAATAATACAATAAAAAACAAACTATAGTACACCTTAATTCATAAGAAAAACTGTCCTTGACTTGGGGTCCACTTCAGTCACGATATTCACACCATATTTCACTATCCCCTTCTTGAGCTTCTCAATTTAAGGAGGAACTGTGATTCCTAGTGAATACACAGTTTTCAATGAACATACAATCTCTCTCAATTTAGGTTAAAACATCATTATTTTGGTTATCTGCTCCGGTCTAGTTGTAGATTACGTAGCTGGACAAGACTTAGTCGTAGTATTTCCTTAATGTGTTTACGAAATCGCTTAGCAGAATGTGACCTGTTAGGTAGAAGGACTCGAAATGGAATTGAAATTGAATGACAAAGAAAAGGATCAAATTTGAATATTGAAATATGACCAAAGAATGGAATTGGAAACATTAGGACCAGAAAAAGTGCTGTTGATTGAAAAACGTAAGGAAATACTTGAAGATGTTCTTCAACTTCCGGTTTTGGGTATTTGTAGTAATCAGCCGGAATTGTTAGAAACTTTCTCTAACTCAGAACATCCACACCCAAAAATTGTTTGTCATCGTGGTGCTAAAACATTTGCACCAGAAAATACTCTATCTGCTATTGATCTAGCCATAGGTCTGGGTTTCAACATTGTTGAAATCGATGTCCGACAAACCAAAGATGGTGTTCCTGTTGTCTTGCATGACAGTTTGGCCAATCGTACTACAAATGGGAGAGGTGCGATCAAAAAAATGAATTATGCTGATGTCTGTAAACTAGATGCCGGCAGTTGGTTTGATCCATTTTTTGCTGGAGAACCAGTTCCCCGATTGGAAGATGTTTTGGCTCATGTGAAAGGATACTTAGAGGTCTACATCGAAATCAAAGAAGCAGAACCTGAAATCCTGCTCGAGCTAGTCCAAAGATTTGATATGCTTGGAGACTGTTTTTTCTGGTGTGAAGATATAAGGGTGATGGATCTATTGCGCTTACTCAACAAGGATGTCCGGTTGATGGCACGCCGTTATGATTTTCCGACTTTGAAAGATGCTATCGAAAGACACTGTCCTCAAGTCATTGAATTCAACGGTTTGAAATTCACACATGATGAACTCGAACATTGTCAAGAATTAGACATCCTTTCTATGCCATTTTACATGGGTTCCAAACTGAGTGTACTGAAGAAACTCATTGATTCAGGTGCAGATATGCTCAATCTGGGTAATCCGAAACTTATCGAGAAAATTTGCACTTCCACAAACCATTATCTGGAGTGATTAATTGCCTAAAGCATCATGAGTACACTGACTTACGATCATAAATTTGCAGAAGGCTGCAATTTACTTGCTAATTGGCAGGCCGGAGACAACGATGCCAAAAAAAAACTGCGAGATCTGTTTGATACTGTAATCGAAGGACAGTTTGACTTCGTTTTTCGAGAACCGGCACCTGCTGATTCAGTTTGTGTGACAACCTCATTGCATTTAATGACGCTGACGATTTTGAATCATCTTTACGGCCTGAATTCCAGTGAGTTCTATAAAGGCGACCCACAGCGATATGTGCGTACGACTTTAATGACTCAGCGTTTGTTAGGAATCCGCAAGCTTACTTTAGGATGGCCGGTCTATGCTTTTGGTGCAGAAGCTTTAGGACAGTTTACAATGTATCCAGAACAGCATGCACCAGGTGCTGATCCAGGATTACCACTGATTGACCGGAATAATTGGTATGAACTGGAATCCATTGATTTTGAAAAAGAAATACCGCATGTCGTGGAATCAATGCTGGATTGTTTTGTAGAACTGACCAAGCTGGAACCAGTTGCTCATCTTCCGGCGCCTTACAGTCTTGCTGCAGATATTTTCGGGCAGGAAAACCTGATCACAGCCTTGAATCAAGACCCGAATTTTATAGTTGAATTTCTTGACCATTTGACAGACAAAATTTTTGTTCCTTGGTGTGAGCGTCTGATAAAGCGATATCCGAACATTTGGCTCGAACTCTCAGATGCTTCCGGATCCCCCTTATTCATCAGTCCAAATCTTTGCAAAAAAATTGCAGCCAGGCCAGTGCAAAGACTGATTAATGATTTTCCCTGGGGGAATCGAATTTTTGTTGCAAATTACCGTGGTGACATGATTTCTAAATCCTCTGTAGAGGACAGTCGTCGCAGGGGGGATGGTCGCCGCAGATCCAGAGAACGACAAGTGGAAACAAAATCTAAAATCATCTCTGATAAGATTGATGAAAAATCAGTTGCAAATGAACCCAATAACATGATTGATTTCAAACTGAGTCTCTGTCCGGAGTTCATTATCAAACTTGACGCCGACAAGTCCCCGGTTCCCATATACATCGAACATTCTATTCTTCGTGAAAAACCTCTTTATTTAGGAGTAGGAGCAACACGCATCGACCGAAACAGCATTACTGACAATGTAGCAGCAAATCAAGAACTTAAACAACAAGCCGCTGTGAACGCACAGGCCATCAAAACTGTTTCCAAATCTCTGGCCCTCAAAGGAAATCCTCGTTCAAATCTATCATGGCCCGGCGACGTGTACATTGAAGACATAAACGCGGAATCCAATCTTAGCCTGGTGAAAACCATCGTCAATGAGGTGGCAATACATGGTGTGCTTTAGCATACAGTATTGTTGCTAATGCATGTTTGCTTGAATCATAATCTCCCTCAGGATCATTTTTCTGTTGTCCCAAACCATTCTACCCCTTTTGAACCAGCTTATATTCTGAATAAATTCAGGATTGGAACAAGGAAAAATCCGCCCCCCCTATTGCACCACACCGATTTAATACATTGCAGCGTATGTCAGCCAGGTTTGCTATAATTTTATGATCTTCTGGCAATGGTTTTGCCTGAAGTTTTCACAACTGTCACTTCCACTCAACTTACTGTATGGCGTTTTATTTACAAAAAATAATTTAAAAAACTTTACATTCTATTATATTGCGAGTATAAAAAGGAATTAATAAATGAATAAATTTTTCATTTATAGTTTCCTGAGAGTGGTTCAAAGGATGCTAATAATTATTTAATTAAACAAAGGAGATAAATATGTCATTATTTCACACACTTATGAAACATTTCGCTTTCGGAATAATCGCAGTTGTGTTGTCCATCAGCTTGTCCCTGACTACCGTCATGGCCAAGGACATCACCATTCAAGTTTGGGCCGGTGGCTCAAATGTTAATGACTCATATCGGGTTGATGCTATTTCGATGGCTGCCGATATCTTGGAAAAAGAAGCCGCAATTCTCGGTGAGGATCTCAATATTACTGTTGAAACAAAGTATGATTTCGACGGCTGGGGAGGATTCAAGCAAGCGGTAACTTTGGCAGCGGAAGCAAACAAAGCACCACATATTGTTGTGACCGGACATGAAGATATTGCCCCATGGTCACAGTCCGGATTGATTCGGCCCATTGAAAATTATGTCGATTTCGACACATGGCCGTTGAGTGATCTGTTTGAAAACCTGGTTGAAATTTCATCTTTTGAGGGGACGATTTACGGTGTGCCGCAAGATGCGGAATCTCGCCCATTCTTTGCCTGGATTCCTCACTTGAAAGGTATAGGATACAGCAATGCCGATATCCGCGCACTGCCCGGCAAAATCCAAAGCGGTAAATATACCCTCTACAATGTGTTGGATGATGCCAAGAAAGTTCAAGATGCAGGTCTCGTCAAACCTGGTTATGGTTTTTATCCCCGTGTCTCTAAAGGCGGAGATTACTGGCAGTTCTACCTTTCCTTTGGTGGAGAAATGCTGGATTCAAAATCAGGCAAACTGGTTTTTGACCGCAGTGCCATGAAAAACTTCTATGCTTTTTTCGCTAAAGCGGTTGAAATGGGAGTCACACGCAAAAACCATATTGGAACTCCCTGGGATCAATGGTATTCTGAGGTCGCTTCCGGAAAAGCAGGGCTTTGGCACGGCGGAACCTGGCACTATTCCCGCTATACCGGAAAAGAAGGTTTGAAGGATTTCTTTGGCAACATCGTGTTCGGCTTGATTCCTGCCGGAGACAAAAACGGACGAGCGAATACCATCACCCATCCATTGGTTTATTTGGTGACTAATCGTGGAAGTGAAGATGATGCTCAGATTGCTGCCCAACTCGTGGCCATTGCTACTGAGCCTCGTATCAATACCTTGCACGCGATTAAGTCCGCTCACTTGGGCATTACAAAGTCTCAGCAGAATGTTCCGCTCTACGCTAACAACCGTTGGGCAAACGAAGCGACTAAACTTTTGTTACCACATGCCAGTGCACAACCTAACCACACCGGTTTCTCTCCTTATTTTGATGCCATGTGGAAAGGTCTGGAAGCTTCTTGGACGGGGCAAAAATCTCCTGAAAAAGCGGTTGCTGATGTTGAAGCTGAACTGCGGGCCAATTTGGGCAATGACATTATCATTCGCTGAAGAATTTAAGCACAACTGTCGGGCATACCTGACAAACTGCTGACAGATCGACGAATCACAGGACAGAGGAGATCACGTGTCAGCTAAACTTGGATACATTTTCATTGCTCCTGCTCTCGTCCTCGTAATTTATTTCTTTTTGGCGCCCGTTATCCTGACGGGCGTTTTTTCTTTGACCAATATGAGTACGTCGACCGGAATTACCGGTGGTTCGTATCAAACCACACCCTCCATCCTGCGTAGCCTTGCAGATCAGGGATTTGACCGAAGTACCCTGAAACATATTGGCACAGAAAGTTATCTGGTCAGCGAAAGAGGACTCCAAGCCGCTGCAAAAGCCGGGACAAAAACAGAGCTTGTAGAGGAATTGCGCGAAAGATACCTTGGGGAAACCTTTGCAAGCCGACGTCTTTTTGAACGTTTCTTGAAAACTCTGGACAATCGACCTCGTAGTACCCGCGCCCTGAAGACCACGTCCCCGTACTTTCGTAAATCACTGATCAATGAACGGTTCAATGGAGAGGATGAGTTTCGCCGAGCACTAAAAGAGCTGGGTTTGGACCTGAGTCGGGAGCAAACAGATCAATTGGTCCGTGCGAGTTATACCGGTTGGATATGGACTTTGGAAAATTTTCGCAAGATGTTTTTGCTTCCGGAAACCAGGCAAATCCTGCTTAATACCGGATTTTATGTAGCTTCAACCCTCTTGCTATTTAATGTCGGTTTTGCCTTAGTTTTGGCCATTACCACATTTTACTTGCCGAAGGGGCAAGCCGCTATTTTCCGGGCACTCTGGTTTCTGCCCAGAATTACGCCTTCGGTTCTGTATGTTTTGTTGTGGAAATGGCTGACTTGGGACACCGGATTTATTAATGCGGTAGTGGCCAATTTCGGAGTCACACCACGTAACTGGATGCTTGATACGGCTGCCAACGCATGGGTGACTGTGATTCTGATCAATGGTTTCATTGGTGCATCCATGGGCATGATTATATTTTCCAGTGCCATGACCGCCATTCCCAAGCAGATGCTTTATGCCAGCGAAGTTGATGGTGCAAACCGTTGGCAACAAATCCGACATATCATTTTACCCCAGATAAAATGGCCGATCCTTTTTGTAACAGTTTATCAAACCTTGTCGTTGCTGACCTCTTTTGAGCAGATATTCCTTTCCACCGACGGAGGTCCTGGCTCTTCTACTGAAGTTTGGGCGCTGTCCGCTTATCACAATGCTTTGGATAATTATTGGGGCAATTTGCAATATGGTTATGGAGCTTCTCTTGCTTTGGTATTAGTCGTGGTTGGAGTCATTATGTCACTTTTATATCTTCGTTTATTTCGGTTCAAGGAACTGGTTAAACTTCCACGAATTGAGCAATAGGAGTACGAGATGTCGCATAATTTAAAAAATTGGCCAATCGTTGTCGGACTCATACTTGCCACAATTCCAATCATGCTCATGTACTTATATCTGTTTGTTGATACGTTCACAGACACGCTTCCTGGGGAAATGATTCCCAACCGGTTCACTTTGGTTCACTGGCGTTTTTTGTGGGAAAATATTGAAGGGAAAGCGAGTGTTTGGCTGGCGATGCTTAATACGCTGATTTTTGCCGGTTCAGTAACACTGATCGTGCTATCGGTTTCCTCAACCTCGTCCTATGCGCTCTCGCGACTCAATCTCCCCTTTCGCAGGCAGTTTCTGGTGGGAGTTCTGTTGTTACATGCCTTTCCGTCCATCACATTGATTATTGCGATTTTTTTGATCTTGCAGATGGTTGGTCTTTACAACACGCTGATTGGAGTGATTTTGGTTAAGGCTTCTCTGCAACTGCCACTTGGGATCTGGATCATGAAGGGGTTTTATGACTCTGTACCATGGGAGATTGAAATGGCTGGAATACAGGACGGAGCCAGCCGTTTCACGGTTTGGTATCGCTTGGTTCTGCCGCAAGTTCGTCCGGGATTCTTTGCGCTCGGTCTTTTTTCATTTTTGGAAGGCTGGAGTGAATACATCTTGCCAACCGTTTTAGCTCCGGCGAATGATGTTCAAGTATTGTCGGTTTTTCTGGCCCAATTGATTCAGGACGATCAACATTTCGACTTCAACCTGTTCAAGTCGGTGGGGTTGTTTTACGCCACTCCTGTGATCATATTTTACTTGTTCTTTCAAGACAAGCTTATGAACATTTATGGAGGAGGGACGAAAGGTTAATGGAAATCGTTTTAGAAAATTTTACGAAGCGTTTTGGTGAACTGACGGTCATAGAAAATATGAACTTGAAGATCAATGAAGGAGAAATGATGGCCTTACTGGGTCCTTCCGGATGCGGTAAGTCAACAACCCTTTTTGCGATTTGCGGTATTCAAAAGCTTAATGGGGGAAGTGTTTATTTCGACGGTCAGGATGTAACTCTCATGCCCACCCAGCAACGTAATATTGGTGTCGTTTTTCAGTCTTTTGCTCTCTACCCGCACATGACGGTTTTCCAGAACATTGCTTTCCCATTGACTGTTCGCAAAGAAGACAAACTCACGATCAAAAAAAATGTGGGTGAAATGGCTGAATTGGTTCACATTGAAGAACTGTTGGAACGCCGTCCGGAACAACTTTCAGGAGGACAACAGCAGCGGGTAGCCCTGGCCCGTGCTCTAATCCGGAAGCCTGGTGCTTTGTTGATGGACGAACCGTTGGCCAACCTTGACGCAAAACTTCGTTTGGAAATGCGTTCTGAAATACGACGTGTTCAATTGGAAACCGGTATTTCGGCTGTGTTAGTGACTCATGATCAAGTGGAAGCCATGAGCATGAGCGATCGAATTGCCATTATGAAGGACGGAAAAATTTTACAAGTGGCATCTCCGGATGAGATGTATCAACGTCCGGAAAATGATTTTATCGCCGGGTTTTTGGGTAATCCACCGATTGCGTTTCTGGATGGAATCATTTCTGCTGGAAATGTAAAAATCAGCAGTGGGAATATTGAATTTCCATGTCCAGAAAATATTGAAAAACTTCCGGATGGTTCCCATATTAGCGTTGGCATCAGACCGGAATTCTACCAGCCGGGAAATCCTTACAAAATTTCCGGAACCGTTTCGTTTGTGGAAATACAGGGGCGTGAAAATCTTTATGATATTCGTTTGAAAGATGGCAGCCTCCTGCGTTCGATCCAATCCGCTAATGTATCTCCTCTCTCTTCGGGAACAGAAGTGGATTGGGGAGTTAACCCTGAACAACTTTTCTTTTTCGACAATTCCGGAAAACGTCTATGACACATATCGAACTCTCATAGTCGAGTGTGGTGATCATTGCTTGCTCCTTAAACTTTAGCTTTGTCAAGTATAATCGCGATTTTTACGACCTCTTAAAAGATTAAATCACCTCTAAGTTAAAACTCTTGTACAATTGATAGATTGAGAATAACAACAATGGCAAACTCACGAGGATTCGATTTAAGTAGGGAGGTGGAAGAATGAGTACACACAAACGGCTAACAAGAATTGCAACAGAATGAACCAAAAAGAAACGAAACCAGAGATGGTATCCTCTTCGCTGGTCGGATTGCTACAGTTGCTCGAGAGTAACGCGATACTAGTATGGATTGATGGTGGGTGGGGTGTTGATGCTCTTCTCCGGACACAGACTCGTGCACACAAAGACGTTGATATTGTCGTATCCGCCTTGGACGTTCCGAAGCTCCAAGAACTCTTAGGGATGAAGGGGCTCTCAGTCCAGGAGGGCAAACCGCCAAACTCTTTTGTCCTTGCGAATGGCATAGGGCTCGAGGTCGATGTACACACCGTTAACTTCGACGACGATGGCAATGGAGTGTACCGAATGCAAAACGGAGAGGATTGGATTTACCCAGCGGAGGGATTCAGTGGGCGGGGTGTCATCAGAGGAATGAACGTTAAATGCCTGTCACCGACAACGCAGGTGCTATGTCATACGTATGGTTACATTCCAGTGGAGAAGGATTTTTGCGACATGGAACTACTAGCGGATCAATTCGGTGTCGAGTTGCCACCGCAGTTGCGGCGTAGCTGAGATTATTAATCAATCCAACATGGAGGACTGAATCAGAAAAAATTCTATGTACGGAGCGGAAATTCTTCACAGGAATTAGCCATTGATGAAATTGCATACTATTCCAAACATAGATTTGATGAGGTTTGAAGATTGGATATGGTGCCAATGATGTCTCAATTAGGATTGGTTGGTTAATAGACTTCAACCTTAGACCTATTCGCCTTTTCCGTGATGAATTGACCGCTAATCAGATACCAATGACTTGGTATTTCCAAATCAGATTTATTCGTTAGAATTGAGTCATTCCGTTTCACTCTCCCTCCAAAGGAATGAATATGGGACAACAAACGAATCTTCATCATCCGCTGGGCAGAGTTCCAAGGGATTTCATAGGAGATGACACTAGTGTCCCATTAAGTTATCGAACAAATTCAGTTGGATAGAGTTTTCAATGAAAGTAGGATTGTCATCTGGTTTATCAAGTAACTGAATTAATGGTATTTTTTCAAATAGAGTTAGACTCAAAACCTGTAGAATATTGTAGAGCGAAGCATCAATTTTCAGTCGTTTTTTGATAATAGCCACAAGTACATAAACAGAAACTGCAATCCAGATTTGAGTTTTGACTGCGTTTTCAGATGTTCCGTAAAAGGATTTTATACGCAAATGTTGTTTAATCCATTTAAAAAACAGTTCAATTTGCCATCGGTAACGGTAGAGGTCTGCAATGGTCCGAGCAGGAAAGACAAAGTTATTTGTCAGAAAATTAAAATGTTTTTTCTTCTCAGGGTCATAGTAGTGTATTCGGCGCAGCGTATTTGGATATGCAACTGAGCTGTTCAATCCTGTCAGTAGGACTGTTTGATCACATTGTACACCATTATTCAACTCTGTGAGACGCGAATACCGTCGTTTAAATTTAGTATTGGATTTGGCCCTGATCACAAAAAATGCACCGGCAGTATGCCATCTGTATAGGCGTGCAAAATCCAAATAACCTCGATCCATAATATAAAAGGCACCTGTTTCAGGCATAAGGAGATCGAGCGCATTTACATCATGCATTTTACCATCTGAGATGTACATAAAAATTGGTATATTACCTCGCAAGTCCAAAAGAGTATGCAGTTTTACTGCTGATTTGGTTGAACGAAACAATGCCCATGGAAATACAGACATGCAAAGATCAATGGTCGAAGTATCCAAGGCGTAAACGGTATTTCTCATTTCTAAACCTAAATCCTCTCTGGAATAAAGAGGACGGGCTATTTTAATCAAAGCATGTGCAAAATCTGCATAGATGCGCCAATCACGCGTCTTGTTAGCATTTGAGAATGTGTTGCGAGATATTCCTCCTCTGATACCAAGATGGTAGAGTTTGGACTTATGAGCTCGAAGGCAAATCTCAATATCACGTAAACTTTCTCTATGTGTGAGTTGACCAAAGGCCATGCAAAGAAATTGATCGAAACAGTTGAAGGATTTTACATAACGGTTGCCTCTATATCGTTCGACACATTTTCTGAAGGTGTGTTGAGGCAGGTGATCCATCACCTGGGAAAATATGTATTCGCCGGTAAACATGCTGCTCCTTTTTCGTATGAAAATGAGTAGCATGACTGTATTCCAGAAGAATGCTCAAGTCGGTAACTGGGAAAAAATATGATTATTAATGTGTTATCAAATACTTAGAAATATATTTCGTTTTTTCTTGGGACACTAGTGATATTTTGCAATAAGATATATAAAACAGGTTGATTATATAAAAGAAGATATAAAAAATGAATATGAATATGTAGTCAAAGATTATGACAGACAAAGACTACTAAACAAAATCATATGTCTGGAAACCTATACTAATTAGATTTCCATTATTAACAGTTTTGCTCCCAGGATAACAAAAATAATTGCAAAAGCCCGTTGTGTCCAGATATATAGAACACCTGACTTTCTGAAATATTTGCTGACATTGTGCGCGAACAAACCATATATTATGAAAACTATCAAGGTCATGAGCATAAATATAATGCTTAAGAAAATAAACTGAACCACAGGAAATTCAGATTCAAGTGACACAAATAGAGGCAAAAAGGCCAGGAAAAAAATAGACAGCTTAGGATTAAAAAGATTTATGAAAACCGCATTAAGTATAATTTTTAGCTTATCTTTTTTTTGATCAGAATTTTCTAAAAACTGAGACACTCCCGACTCCCTCCACATTGAATAGGCCAGATAAAGAAGATACACTGCTCCAATGTATTTTATAACCTGAAAAGCCTCTCTACTGTACTCATATACAGACGAAAGAACCAATATGCTGAACAGCAGATGAGGAATGATTCCGGCAGTACAACCAAATGCCGCGACAATACTGCTTCTCCACCCTCTGAAAAGGCCTGTGGAAATGGTGTAAATAGATCCTGCACCAGGCATCAGAACCACAATCAGTGAAGTGATAAAAAATTCAATACTCAAACCATTCCCTTTTGTTGAATCCTGGAAAAATAAGCCATAATGCTGAATTAATCAATATTCAGATATGCCTTAATATGCTAATTAATTACTAACTTTTTGTCTAATAAAAGGACAGAATCGACTGCTGGTACTAATACCTTAAATTAACTAACTAATTTTAGTTGCGAAATAATACTTGCAATTAACTTTAATTCATGAAACTATCAGCTTTCTTACTGATTATGATTTATTTGGATGTAAGTATTATGTGAATATACAAGAATTTCGTGATAAGATTAATTATGAATTTCGTAAGGAAAAAGAAATATTTGAAGAGAGATATTTAGACTTGGGTAAGGAGATAATAATGATTGACAAAATGTGTGATTATTATGATGTTTATGATGTAAAAATGTCCGAAATAGATATTGATCTTATGAAAGAACAGTTTGAAACTGAAGAAAGAAATCAATTTTATGTTAGACTAAAAAATGGATTTGACCATTATTCTAGAAACTTAGACTGGGATAAAGATGAATATCTTCATTATGAAGACGAAATAGTAAAAGTTGATTATCATCCAGAGTGGTCACCAGGTACTGAAAAACAAGTAACTTTGAAAAATACAAATGAATATGGAATTGTAGAATATTTTTCTGAAGGGAATAAATCGTGGACTACTTATTATAGAACAGATGAAGATTTTAAAGATAGACAATATGTTGGAACTGAATCAGAAAGATGGGATGAAAATGAAATAGAAGAAGGAGAGGAAAGATCTACATGAGGACATCCAGTATGACCAAGTTAAAGAAACTTTAAATCATTTGCAGCCATTCCTCTGCTTCCTCTGGAGTGAAACCATGCCTTATCAAGTCTTCCTTTAATGGATCGAATTTAATTCCGCTCTGGTGTTTGAGTTGTCAGATTAAGACTATCTCAATACATGGAAAATTCCAATTCACGCTGAACTAATTCACTCTTACGTTAAAATTTATGGAAAGGATGTTCCAAGAGAGGGGAACTTAATGGACGGTGATAGATGTTATTTTAATGACGATAATTTTGAAGCAATGTTTTTTGTTTGGACATAGTTCAGCAATGCCTCATTACCTTTCTCACGTCCATATCCAGATTTGCCATATCCCCCGAAAGGGGTTTCCACTCCACCGGCAAACCATTCATTAATGTATATCTGTCCGGCTCTGATATTTTGTGCAAGACCATGTGCTTTATTCAAATCTTTTGTAAACACTCCTCCCACTAATCCGTATTGAGTCCCGTTAATTATAGACAGCGCTTCCTCCTCAGTTGAAAATTTCATTACAGAAATCACCGGCCCAAAGACTTCTTCCTGGGCAATAGTCATGGATGGTTCGACATTGGTGACAACTGTAGGCTCCAGAAAGAATCCCGGAACATTTTTTTTAAGACCGCCGGCAACAATCACAGCTCCTTCTTCCTGAGCCTGCATACACAAACCCGCTGCACGGTCACGCTGCTGTTCTGAGATCATAGGCCCCATACTGTCACCAAACTCCGGAAACTCTGAGCCAGGTCCCGTAGTTATTCTTTCCGCAAGAGCCACCGCCTGATCCACCACTTCATCGTGAATACTGTCATGAACAATCAGTCGTGACATGGCAGAACAGACCTGACCTGCCCCAAAGAAAATTCCCCAGCGTACTGAGTCAATAAGGTTTTGCTTATCAGCATCAGGAAGAACTATTGCCCCGGACTTTCCTCCCAATTCCAGCACACATGGAACTACATTTTTCGCAGCATTCGAGGCGACTTTGATGCCGGTTTCGACTGATCCCGTAAACACAATTTGATTAATGTCTTTGTGAGAAGACAAGGCCTCACCTGCCTCATGACCTAATCCACAGATGATATTAACCAAACCTTCAGGCATTCCTACATGCTCTGCCGCCAGGGCAATATAGCGATTTGTAATAGGATCCAACTCCGGAGTTTTGATGACACAAGTATTCCCGGTAGTAAGCGCCGCGGAAACTGAGCGTGCTGTCATTTCAAGGGGATAGTTCCAGGGAATGATGTGCGCTGTTACACCATAGGGTTCGTAAACAGTAAAGTCGTAATAGTTTGATCCCAAAGGAATAGACTTCCCCTCAAGTGATTCTGCCTGATTGCCGTAATACTCAAAGTAACGTGCTGCCCCTTCCACTTCAATCTTCGACTCCCACAATGGCTTGCCTGCTTCCCGGGTCAGCAGATCAGCAATTTCTTCACAATTCTGAAGAAGATAGTCACCCATCCTACGCACCATGCGGCCGCGCTCTACCGGACGCAGATCTTTAAACCCGCTTGACTGATGACACTGACGAGCAGCCTGTACTGCCTGATCTACTTGTGTGCTGTCTGCCAGTGCATGCTGAGCAAAGACCTTTCCTGTTGCAGGATTATGGATATCAATTGTTGAAGAGCCATCAACAAATCTGCCATTAATATAATTTTGATAAACAGTCATCAGCCCCTGAAATACTCACTGTACCATTGCTGGAGTTTTTGTATGGAGTGTTCTGAGCTAACCCCATAATCCGGATCAACAACCAATATCCCCTGATCATATCCTTTGCTCTTTAAGCCACGCTGCACAGACTCCACTAATCCTATATCTTCTTCCACGGTGGTTTCTCTGTCCTGAACGGCAAGTTTCTCAATGATTTCGGAGGGTTGACCGTCAATGGTGTACCAGCCGCGCCACACTGTGATGTTTTCAACGTCTATCACCCTCCAATGATAGGTATTAAGGACATTACCGGGGTAAACCTGAAAGGAAAATAATGGCCATAAATACCAGGAAGAATATTCCCCGGCATGAGAGTTTGACTCTAAATCAATCGGATAGCTCATCCGTTCCAGGTTCTGGCATTCCGTGGTGTGACGAAGGCAATTTCCTTGAGGCATAATGTTATAAGTAGCCGGTTTTATGATGCCTTTAGAAAAAGTTTTATGAATAATAGAGCAATGGTAGCACTCCGAATAATTTTCCACCGAAACTTTCCAGTTACATTTCTCGGGGGTTTCCACCCATTTAATTGGTTTGAGTTGATTAATAAACGGAACAAAATCACTAAGCTCTTCACGCACTTGAGGAAACCATTCATCCATTGGTTTAGAATCAGGATCAAGATTAACAAAGAGAAATCCCAGGAAGTTCTCCAGCCGCACCTTAGTCAAACACAATTTATCTAAATCCGGATTGGGAACCACTTTAAAGTTAGGGCCTGACTTAAATGTGCCATCAAAATTATAGGACCAGCCATGATAAGGGCAGACAATTAAATTAGATGCTCTCTTGCAATTGCCTTCGCCTTTCAGCAGTTCATGGGCGCGGTGTCGGCAGACATTATAGAAACAGCTGATCTCATTATCAGTACCTTTAATACAAAACAGCGGCTGCCCCGCAATTTCAAAAGTAAAGTAGTCTCCAGGTTCGGACAGCTTTGAACTATGACCGGCAAATTGCCAGGTTTTCATCATTATCGCTTCCTTCTCCTTTTCGTAGAGCTGGCTGTCGATATAGAATTTTTTATCAATAGTTAAGATGGGATCGGTATCCATTTATTCCTGTCCTTACTTGCTGGAAAACCTGCTATCAATAACATGGGATGAGATTCTTAAAAACTCAAAACACTTTGCGCATCAGAAGATAAATCAGCATTCAATATTTGATCGAACATACTCAGGTTTTTAGAGCATTTTTCAAACTTTAGCTTTAAATCATCTGCGGTCATGGGGCGCTCTTTTCCCCCCATTACATGGCCAATATTTTCGCTGATTGTTTCTCCATTTTTCAACACTATTGTGACCGTATCAGGAAAAGCTGGGCTCATTTCAGTAAAGCCTTTTGTAACAGGGAATGATTCCACCCTGGCAAGATCGGTCAGCTTCAGACGCTCAGGATCGAGAAAAATTTCATTGGTAAAATCTGCAGGGCCGAGTGCTCCGGAACGAATGGCCATCATTACACAATATGTGCTGGAGAACCTGGCCTCGCCATCACTGGTGGGACGATGAAAACGAACAACCTTCATCCACGGCTCCGGGATATTAATAATCACATGAGCAATCTCTGCTAATGAAGAAATCTGATGATGCAGTTTTTCTCCTGCTTCTATAATTCTTTGTGTGTAAGCACATGCTGGCCAGGGTTTACGGATAGCCTGGAAGTCAATGCTCCCATGCCCCAATGTGATGGATGAGATTAATTGATTTAACGGTTTGCTGTTTTTTGTTCCATACAGGATTCGAAATCCATCAGGGCCATCATAAAAATCAGGATAAGCCCTGACGCGCTGATGTGCCAACAGCGCTGCCTGTATGCCTGCTTGCGCCGCGAGTCCTTCATGTACAACTTTTGCTTCTGTGCCAAACTGCAATTTCATGCCTGCTGAGGAACTTGATGCCAGCGACATTGCACGGAGCATTTCTTGAGGAGATAAGTTAATAAGGCGTCCGATGGCAACCGATGCCGCAATTGAGCCCAATGTTGATGTTGAATGCCAGCCTTTTTCATAGTGATCGTATCCCAGTGACTGTCCCATTCTGACTATGATTTCATAGCCGGCAATCCATGCCTCTAATACTTGTTGAACAGTGAATTTTTTTTGCTCAAGAAATGCCAACACAGCGGCAATAATGGGAGCAGAGGGGTGCGAAGAACCAGCGGACTCGTAATCATCATAATCGAGGATTCCCGCCTGACAGGCATACAGCATTGCTGTTCCCATCACAGAACTTTCAGAATGCAGCGACTGGTTTAATTGATGTATTTTTGTGGAAAGCGGCTGGTCTTGTCCTGCAATGATACAGGCAATTGTATCTATGTAAGCAAGTCGGGCTTCTTCTATAGCTTTTGATGGACAGCTCAGCCGGTTATTTGCTGCCCATTCGGCAAACTGCTCTAGAAATCCCGTGCTCATTATTCACTCATAATTCGTAATCACGGATGGATGTATTTTAGTAATTTCCTTCAAATCAGAAATTAAAAAGTCACTAAGTCAAGAAAATCATTATATAGAGAGTGATCAGAACCACCGAGGAATGGGAATCAGAATGCAGCAGGGGTGTTTAATTCTTCATGAAATACAATGATGTTTTCAGTTCATGTCTATTTTTGGCAAATGGGCTTTTTTTCGAGATTACAATTTGTTTAAATTGATCTTCATTTTCGTCATCCCAGTAATAATAATCCATATAAGTATTTCTATCTCCTTTTTCAAGCAGTCCTGCCATCACATCATTTGTACCATTTTTCATTTTCTTCAGACAATGTTTAAATTTTTCTTCCATTTTAAATTTAATTTTAATGCCGGTAACATTTTCATATTTTTTCAATATCTCAAATACATAACCTCCAATCACTTTTTTGTTTTTATCCAGCTTGATGAATAAAGTCTGATCAGATTTTAACAAATCCATTCCCCAACAACTTTTCATTACACCATTATTTGTGCTCAATAAATTTTTTAAACTTTTTTCTATATAAACATCATCAACCTGTTTTCCATTCACCATCTTCCAGATGATATTAAGATCTTTGTCGTAAAACGTTACATTCCAGGGTTCATTCCCCTGGAACTCGCCCATGTACTTGCTCCCATCAAGAAAAGAGTATGTCCCCTGACCATGTTTTTCACCACTATTCCATTCTCCTTCATACTTCTCTCCATCAGCTAAAGTGACTGTTCCCCGACCATGAAATAGCCCATCATTCCATTCTCCTTCATATTTTCCACCATCAGGCCAGGTAAAGGTTCCATGACCATTTCTTTTGCCATCCAGGAATTCGCCTACATACTTTGAACCGCCTGCTAAAGTTAAGATCCCCTGACCGTTTTTTTCTCCATCTTTCCATTTCCCTACATAATTTGAACCGGCAGATGAAGTGAAAGTGCCATATCCATTTCTTTTGCCCTCCACAAATTCGCCTAGATACTTTGAGCCATCAGCTTCAGTATGTTTCCCCTGACCTTGTTTTTTCCCATCTTTCCATTCTCCTTCATACTTCTCTCCATCAGGTGAAGTTTCTGTTCCCTGACCATTTGGTTTCCAATCTGTTACATCACCAATATATTTCCTCTCCGTTTTCTCATCACCATTCTCATACCATCCTTCGACTTCCACATCCTTGGAACGATAAAACAAAACTCCCCACATCAATAGCCATTTCCCATCGACATACTTTCCTAGCAGTGTTCCTTCCTTGTTGTAATGTTCAGTGTACCACTCCTTGCCGGCCTTCCATTCACCAACTACGCTAATGCCATAAGAAAATGGGTACGACAAAACACCGAATCCGTCCGGGGCTCCATCTGTGACCTCACCTTCATATTTTGGCTGAACTTTATCTTTTCCAAATGTTTTCCAGACATATCCTGAGGGAGTTTTATATTGGTACAAGTCTCCTGTTTCCCTGGACTGCGCGAACAATGTAAAAGGAAATAGCAGGAGAGAAATAATGAGTAAGTGTTTCATTTGGCTGACTGATGGTTCGTTATAGTGATCCTAAATAACTTTTGTGCGTCTTGTTTCCTCATCCCTCACCAACTGCACTTTCGTCTTCGCTATGGTATCGTGGCCCCCTCTCCCACGGGGAGAGGGTTGGGGTGAGGGTTAAACGGGAGATGTATCACCCTTATTTAGAAAGACTATAATGTGCACCAAATATATATCACCTTTTCTGGTATTTTACAATAACAGAGGATTTTACCTTAGAGGTGTCTGAAACTGATTTTGCTAATAAAAGCAGAATGATTAATTCAGTTAAAGTCAAAATATAACACCTTCAATCTGCATAAAAATTGTCCTTGACCTATGGTCGATTTCATAATCATGTTTTTTCTTGAAGTTTAAGAACATTTGGGGATAATTAGCATGGATACTAATAATTGCAATAAAGGGAATTATGAGTAGTTTTCGACTTAATATCACACTTCCTGCAGATTTAAAACAACCATTGTATGAATTCTCCAACAAATCCGAGTTCATTACGAATGCTATAAGGGAAAACTAATTCGTGTCCGTGAGATTGATCAGAAGCAAATATTAAAAGAAGGCTACATGGCAACTGCCAATGAGGATCAAGAAATTTGTGCTGAGTGGAATATCACGCATGATGATGGCTTGTGAAACGTGGAGAAATATGAAATGGCCCCCAAATCCAGGTCAAATACTTTAATGATCTCCTGATACAACTGAAATGGTTCAATAGTTTTCCTGAACAAAAGTAGTAATCTTCTCGTAAAGTTCTTGATCAGCATCGCACGTCCTTGTACTGTTAAGGTAATTAGCAGATACATTAGCTCCATAATATCTTCAGAATTGGAGATCACAATTTGTGATCTCCAAATATTATTTCTCTGGATTCCCGCTTACGCGGGAATGACATTTTTTTAAATCAAAAAGCCAGAATCAAGAAACAATTTAGAAAATGAACATTGTGAAGTTTAAAACAATAGAAGTACTGCACAGCTGGAATCAGTATCTGAATGAGGGGAATTTATCGGGTATATTGAGGCTCTATCACAAAAGCTGTGTGATGATGCCAACTTTTTCTGTAGAAATACTTTCAGAACAAAAACAGATAAAAGAATATTTTGAGAAAGTTATTGAAGAACAAAAAGCGTCAGTCGAGCTGCAGCATGACTCTATTCTTGAAGATGAAGTCAGTGAGAATATATTTATACTTACAGGAAAATATTTTTTCTATTTAGGTGCTGATAAAAAAGTCCCTGCAAGATTTACTTTTCTGATCGACCCCCTGAGTGAAAATCCAATCAAGCATCATCATTCGTCGCAAATGATGAAAACGTAAATAGCAGGAAGCGACTCTGTTTTCAGGGTTTCAAAGGATAGTATCTGCCATTGACGTACTTTCCGGAAGCCTCCCCGTTTTCTTCAACGCGCATGGTGTTCCATTCCCTTTGTTTCCTGAATTCGCCTTCCACGGTAAGTCCACTCAGGTAGGTAAATTTTCCCTGACCATGGAAAAAACCTCTCTTGAATTCTCCTTCATATTTTTCCACATTGTACCAGGTGTACGTACCATATCCGTCCGGAAGACCGTCCAATATGTCTCCTTCATATTTCCCATGAATTTTTTCGTCACCGTTACTCATCCACTTTTTCCCTCCGCGCTCCCATTTTGAACGAGGGACTTCCCTGTAAAGTATTCCTCTTGTTCTTTTTTTAACCACAGATTTCTTCGCTGACACAGTTTTTTTCCGGACAAATACCTGTACGCCATTTCTATACTTTTTGATTATTTTCCCAAATTTGTCGTAACCGGTAATGTTCCAGGGAACACTGTGCTGCCATTCACCCTTGAACTTCTGCCCGCTTTCGCTAATGAAAATGCCCTGCCCATGATATTCACCATCATTCCACTGTCCTTCGTACTTGTCTCCCTCCCATTTCCCTTTACCATAAACAAATGTTCCGTAACCGTTTGGTTTCATATTTACAATGTCTCCCACATATTTACCATCCTTGTCTTCATCTCCATATTCATACCATCCCCAGGCGCCATTCTGCTGACGGTAAAACAAAGCTCCATGCCGTTTTTCCTCTGGCGCAGCTTCAGATTCATTCCCGGATTGTTGCGGTGAAGATTCCGATTTTCCGGAATCCTTTTCAGATTCAGCTTCCGTGTCAGTTACTATTAGAGGTTCCTCGACAGGTGTTTGCTCCGGCTGTGGTCCGGCAACAGGCTCAGGTTCTGCATCAGCTGTTGGATCAAGCAAAACCTCAGGTTCTGTAATTGTCAGCGGGGAAGGATCCGGATCAGACAACGGACCCGGTTCTGTGTCAGGTTCAGTTTCAGGAAGTTTTTCCTGCTCAGGTTTAAGCTCCTGTTTAGTGGCATCTCCGGAATTGTCGGTTTTCGCTTCCTGATAAAATGTTTCAAACTGAATACTCTCTTCGGACTGGCCAAAGAGAGGGGATAACAGAAAAAGAAATGTAAATGTGAGGAGTATATATTTCATGGGATTCGCCAAAAAATTAGATCAGGAGAACCCATGATATACCATAATCTTGTAGATTTTACAAGAAATGGGGATAGATTGTGAATTACTACGGCAGGAAAAAGAACAAATTGTTTTTTTCAACTATCTGCTCTCCTGAAACATATTGGTGAAAATACAGTAAAACAGAATAAGCAATTAAGCCGGAAGCAATGACCATCGCGTCTTTTGAAGCAGGAAAACTGATTGCAGGCGGAGCAGCTTTCCTGGTGTATATAATATCTATGATTGAATACACGCCTAAAGACGCAAATAAAATGATTGATCTTAAATCACCATTAGAAAGTAAATGACAAAATGACCAGATTAAAACACCAATCAGCATTGGATGACGCAGGATCCTGGTAAGATTTGATTGAACTAATGAAGCAGCAATAAAAATTATGCTGAACGGCATTAAAAGAAATGATATCTCCCTGCTGTATGCAAATGGCTCCCAGAGAAATATGTTATCTGTATCACAATCTGCCATCATCGGATTGCAGTCATCAATCTGTCTGAAACCATAGATAATGATTACTAATCCGACTAAAGAAATTAATGCAAACAGGCCCTGGTATTTTTTCTCCCCCATGCTTGCAATCAACGAATTTCTTAGGTCTGTGAGAGGGATTAAATGAACACCTAAGAAAATAACAATTCCAATTATAAGGACAATCATTGCTATGCTCCGAAAGAATTACTTTAAGAGATGTTTTCTGTAAAGTTGATCAGATACAGAAGGTGATAACAAGACATTATTATTCCGGCAAAGTTAAACAATAAACAAAACTGAAAGGGATTTTTTTTGCGGACTTTATTACCGGGAAGATCTGAAGCAATTAATCAGCTGATCAATCAGACCTGGAATTCATTCCATTTCTGAAATACAGACGGAATACGTTCGCACCTCTCAGAACAATACAGTCTTTTAGACTGCTGCTTTTGCAGTGGATTGATGACCTGATCGCCACAAATTATGCATTCTGTATTTTTCATGATACCTCCATAAACTGTTACTTAAGTGGATAAATATAATAACAGCAATGAAAATGCCAAAAAGACTAAATGGAAGCTGAATCAGGAGGTTGGAGGCAGTAAATCACTGTGGATTGAGAAATCTCCGCTCTTCGAAAAAATCCGCGAAAACGTTTTCATTTCCTCCAGCATCGCTGAAAATTTCCTCAGTGACACCATCTTCTGTAAAGCACGGTTCTATATTGGAATTACAGCAAACACAATATTCCTGACCGTTAACAAAAACAGTTTCATATTCTTTTTCACAGGACTCGCCACAGTTAGGACAAACTCTAGGGTCCATATTTGATTCATTTTTATCTGCAACTTGCATATTCCCCCGCAATGGTTGGATTATTCTCTTATCAGGACTTAAATCCGTTTATGCATGGGATGTTCCTGATTGTGCTGTTTTTGTTAAATACTTTGAGGCTTGCGGCAGTGTGCCTGGTGTTTTGCCTGGGGTTTGTTCCGGGATGCAGAGACTGAGGATTGTTATCTTCCCCTCACCCACCGCATTCGGTCCCCCCTCTCCCCCTGGGAGAGGGTTAGAGTAAAGGAAGTGTCGAGGTGAGGGCAACTAAGAGGTATTAATGAATTGAATTACTGTTTCTTGCCGTTAAACCACTTTTCGATTACTTTGCCTGATTTATCATAGAGTGTAAGATTCCACGGTTGGTCATTCCTGAATTCACCAACCCATTTTCTTCCATCGAAGGAAGTGAATGTACCCAGACCATTCAATGTTCCATCCAACCATTCCCCTTGATACATACTTCCATCAGAATAATTGAGGGTCCCCTGTCCTGCCCTTTTTCCGTCTTTCCAGTCACCCTCGTACTTATCACCACCTTGCCAGTTGAGTGTTCCCTGACCATTTCTCTTGCCTTCCTTCCAGTTTCCTGCGTACTTTTCACCGCTGAACCAGGTGAATCTGCCTTGACCTCCCCATTTGCCATCATGCCATTCACCGAAATACTTTGAGCCGCTGTTAAAAGTGTAGGTTCCATGACCTTCCATTTTACCATCTTTCCAGTTTCCATCGTAATTCTCGCCATCAGACCAGGTAAATGTGCCATGGCCGTTTCTCAATCCATTCTTCCATGCGCCTACGTACCTGGCACCATCAGGAAATGTGTATGTCCCGTGTCCTTCCCTTTTACCATCCTGCCATCCTCCGACGTACTTTCTACCATCTGAGAATGTATATGTTCCCAGACCATTTGGTAAATCACCCTTGAATTCTCCGGTATAACTGTCTCCATTGTACCAGGTGTAGGTTCCCTTACCATTTCTGATTCCATTGCTGTATTCACCCACATACCTGTCTCCTTCTCCGACCCCGATTCCATAAGTGTATGTACCGTGACCGTGCATTTTGCCATTCTTCCATTCTCCAACATACTTCGTTCCATTATTCCAACGGTAAATGACATGGGACGCATTTGACTGAGCAAACAGAGGAAAAGTAAAATAAATGAGGCAAATGAAGAGTAGTAAAATTTTTTTCATAATATTTCCTGAGTGGTTGGATTATTTTTGCCTAACATATACTATCATGCTGTGTATTTCAAGAATCAGGCAAGTTGCGGGCATTTGAATAGAAGTCCGAACTTAAACAAAGAAGGTGCCTGGCTACATGATGTTTATTATACCGCCCATCAGGGTGTGACTCCCGCAATTATAATAAAGAGTCGACGGTGCGTCTGAAGGAACAATGAAGGTTAAAGTCTCTGTTGTGGTACGGCTTTTTGTCACTCCGGAAGTATATTCATAAGTATAGCTTCCTCCAGCTGAAGTTGTGCCGATAAATAAAGGATGATTATCGGTTGTTGAATCAGTCGCGTCAAAATAATAGGTGTAGCCCTGTTTCAAGGTCAATGACGTCTGCATAGATCCATCTATGTAATATTTGTATGAGCTTACTGTAACTTTGAATGTTGTGCCATTGTCACTGTAGGCGGAACTTTCAGTGGTGCTGCTTTCTGAAGTGCTGCTTTCAGTCCCGCAGGAAATCAGGAACAGTCCGAAAGAAATAATCAGTAAAACCGTGCCTGATTTTTTTATTTTTTCAGGCCAATTAATACTTTTTTTCACCTTCAACCCAGCTGCCTATCTCATGCCCGAAGCTGTCATAATTCGTGATGTTCCACGGTTTATCATCTCTGAACTCACCCACTCCTTTTCTGCCGTCTGCTAAAGTGTAAGTTCCCTGGCCATTATACTTACCATCTTTCCATTCACCCATATAGCTTTCACCATCAGCCCAGCTGAAAACTCCATGACCATGCCTTTTACCACCCAGCCATTCTCCATCATATTTACTTCCATCTGCCCATGTATTTGTTCCCCGGCCATGTCGTTTCCCATCTTTGAACTCGCCTTGGTAAATGGCACCGTCTGAGAAAGAGTATATCCCCTGGCCATGCAGCCTGCCTGCTTTCCATCCGCCTGTATATTTATCTCCATCTGGAAGTGAGAGGATTACATGGACATCATGTTTGCTCTCTATCCACTCCCCAACATATTTTCTGCCATCAGCAGAAATGTAGGTCCCCTGGCCATGTTTTCTGCCCTCCTTGAATTCGCCTTCATATCTGTCGCCTTCTGTTTCCCCTTTTCCATAAGTTAATGTTCCCTCACCGGCTTGAAGTCCTTTCCTGAAAACACCTATATACTGTGTCCCATCTGACCAGGTAAAAGTCCCCTGTCCATGATATTTGCCCTGCCTGAATTCCCCTACATACTTTTCTCCATCAGGTGAAGTGAAGATCCCCTGTCCGTCCCGCTTGCCATCCTTGAATCCGCCCACATATTTCTCTCCGTCTGGCGATGTCAGTGTTCCTTTCCCGTCCCGTCTGCCCTGCTTGAATTCTCCTGTGTACCTTATTCCAAAAGAAGAGGTGTATGAACCAGGACCGTGTTTTTTTCCATTCTGCCATTGACCAAGATAAGTTGTGCCATGGAACGAAGACACGCCCAATCCCTCAGGTATGCCATTTTTTATTTCACCTTCGTATTTCAGCTGCGCGTCCTGATCTCCAAATGTTTTCCAGGTTTTGCCGGGAGAGGTTTCCCATTGATAGAGTATACCGGTTTGCTGGGCAAACAGGGTTGAGCTGAAAAGCAGGCAGGATAAAGTGATGAAGAGATGATTTCTCATATTGATGAGAAAACCTGTAAATGTTGATATGCAGAGTCTGATTTTCTATGCGATGATTTTGCTTCACTTGTCGTAAAGTGTTGTATTCCAGGGACTGCCATCCCTGAACTCTCCCTCCAGCTTGCTTCCATCTTTATACAGAATTGTCCCCTGACCATGTTTTTTGCCCTGCTTCCATTCACCTTCATACTTATCGCCATTTGACCAGGTGTATGTGCCTTTTCCTTCCATTTCACCCTCTTTCCATTCACCTTCGTACTTTGCTCCATCTTCATAAGTTAAGGTGCCTTTGCCGAATCTTTTCCCTTCCTGCCATTCGCCATCATACTTTGATCCATCCTCATAAGTCATTACTCCTTTTCCATCAGGCACTTCGTTTATCAGGTCTCCGACATATTCACCCTTGTCCCCGCATCCAGTAAATAAAATGATCAGCAAAATGTTGAATGCAAATAGAAATTTTTTCATAACATACTTTTAATTTGACAAATGCTGGCGGTTTACAGAATTGTTTTGCAACAAAAGTTAATTCTTCCTAAGACAAATTTTATTCTTTACAGACTGCATTCTCTTTCCCAAAATCCATTATTGAGCCAATCAAAACAAACCAATAAAAGCGCAGCCTGTTGAAAAAACCTTTGCGTTTTGAAAGTTTTTCATATTTTTCTTTGCCGCACTCTGTCTTGATATTATGTTTCATTAGTTTGGATCCGCGCTGTTCCATTTTCCATCAACGTATTTTCCAAAGATATTTCCATCTTTGTCATGGTGCGTGGTGTTCCAGGGCTTATCCTCTCTGAATTCACCATCCCACATTTCTCCATCAGGAAAAGTGAGTGTTCCATAACCATTATTTTTTCCATGCTTGAATTCCCCCACATACTTCATTCCGTCCGCGGCGGTGAAAGTGCCCTTGCCGTCCCATTTCCCATTCCTGAATTCTCCCACATATTTGTATCCTTCAGATGAAGTGACTGTTCCAAAACCGTTTCTTTTACCATTTTTCCATTCACCAACATATTTTCTGCCGTCAGGAAAAGTGAATGTTCCTTTGCCGTGTTTTTCACCATTTTTGAATTCGCCTTCATACCTTCTGCCGTCAGAAAAATTGAATGACCCCTTACCGTCAAATTTTCCGTGCTTGTATTCTCCTTCATACCATCCTACACCAATTACAAATTCCATTTCATGATTATCCGACATTTTTTACCTGTTTTGCTTGGTGTAATGAGAAATTAGTATGTGTGATTTATATGCATGTGAAAAATTGGACTTCAATCAGAGAAGAGGGAATAGAGTTTGAGGAAAGAAGCAGAAAGTGATGCTTATAGTTTCATGCCGTCCGAATTGAATTTCAACAGAAGGATTTCATCATGCTGCCGGTTTAAGTCCCCCATAAGGCTGGCCTCGGAAAATCCTGTCACATAGATTTTGTCAGCTGAATCCACAGTCACGTCCCATGCAAAATCAGGTGATGACGAAACCAACTGTTTTGTCCATTGTTTTGTTCCGGAAGGGTCGTATTTTGCCAGTAATGTATTCTCTTCTCCAAATCCGGTTACGTAAATGTTATCAGCAGAATCCACGGTCAATCCTGCCCCATACTCAGTCTCGGAATTGCCCAACTGTTTTGTCCATTCTTTGGTTCCGGAGGAATTATACTTGGTAAGGAAGACCTCAAATTGTCCTTGGTTTTTATTCGCCTCATGTTCTTGTCCGGAATATCCTGTCACATAGATATTTTCTGAAGAATCCACTGACATGGATATTCCGGATTCTTCATCAGAGATTCCCAGCTCTTTTATCCACTCTTTGGTTCCGGATGAATCGCGTTTTACAAGTAAAATGCGATTTGTATCGGATTGAGTATTTCCGCCAGCTTCGCCGGTTTTTTGTGCTGATATAATTTGTTTGTCTGCAGACTCCAGCGCTGCTTCATTCAAAAAGTCATATGCAAAAGACCAGACTTGCTTTGTCAGGGAAGCATTTGCTGTTTCGGAGTAGTTGTCAATTTTCGCGCAGGAAAATATTGTCAGCCAAATAAATGAAACCAGTGTTATGTGTAATATCTTTTCCATCTTTTCCTTGATGCTAAAATCCCAGTCACCTGGGATGGTTCAGTTATATCTCAGACTTAACACCAATTATTATAAATGTCAAGTATAACTTACAGGTATGGAAAGAAATTTTTTTGGAAGGACAAGCCAGTGAAAATGCAGCTGTACTGAGTCAATTCACATCGATGGCATATTCCAGAAAAACTTCCAGTGGTACCATTTCAAGAGATGCTTCATGAGTTGAAGCCAGAAATACCCGCGGCGCTTTCCCGGCATCGTAGGCCTGCTTCCAGCGTGACAGGCACAAACACCAGCGGTCGCCTTCCTTCAGGCCAGGGAAACCGAATTCCGTCATCGGTGTGCTAAGATCGTTGCCAACTGACATGGAATATTCCAGAAATTCATCTGTTGCCTGAACACATACCGTGTGAAGTCCCAGGTCATCAGGTCCGGTATCACACCTCCCGTTTCTGTAAAAACCGGTCAATGGATCTTCACAGCAGCTTACCATTGGCTCACCCAGCACATTTCTGGGCGCTTCAGGTCTGTTATCTCCTACAGGCATATCCATAATTACTCCCTTAATACAGTTTCCATTAAATCCTGCGTTGCCGCAACAGTCAATGATAATGTCAGGAAATGGAATTTATTGAAAAAATATCAATAAGAGAGACGTGCTTCTAACGACAGTTTTCAGCGCCTATGAGCTTGATGAGGGAGTTAAAAAGAATCCATGTGAGAATTTAAATCATTCTCACATGTTTGGGGAGGTTCAGGATTTTGTCTGTTTGGAGGGTAAATTATTTACTATTCTGCCTTTGATTCGGTTTTAATTACTGTTGAATTGGTAATCGTCTGATTTTCAATTGTCTGATTTTTGATGGTTGAATTTGAGATTGTTGAATTAATGATTGTTGAATTTTCAATCACTGAATTACTAAGTATTTTTGATGCATCTGTAATTTTTGATTTGGTAACTGTCGATTTTTTAACTGATGAGTCTTCAATTGTAGAATCATCAATTTTTGAATCAGTAGCGGAGGAGTTTTCAATGGTCAGATTTGTTACTTTGGAATTTACAATTTTTGAATAAGTTTTGGCGCAGGACACCATGGCAAGACTAAAACATAAAACTACTAAAACCAACAATACATTTTTCATCTTTTACTCCTTAATTTTTGTTTATGAGAAATTTCAATCAGTAAGAAAGTCAATGCAGTCACAATGCTCAACATTAAATATCAATTCGATCGCAATCTTTTTTTACAGACAATAAACTCGTAGATCGCAGACTATAATGTGGTCGAAGATATAACATCAGCAGATACCTGTCAAGAAAAAAACGATGTTTTGACAATGTCCCTTGTTGATTAAGAAATGAAGAGCTGTTTTCATACATTTGCTTATGTTTATAACATTGTCATTTTCCGGCTGTAGTACGCTGTAAATTTGTGTTATTTTCTTAGCTTCAACTGTGTTTACTGATTATTAAATACTTTGACAAAATATATAAAATAAGTGAGAATTAAGCATTACCCGCAATCATGGATTATACTGTTTACCTCAGTTGTTACACGTGAAGACGCGCATCAATTCTCAAGATGAGTAACACTACTGCAAAAGTCATAAACCTCGCCGACCGCCGTGCCAGGAAAGAAGACGAAGCACGTAACGCGCCGATTCCAGGGTGGATAGTCTGGCTGCATTGTCCTAAATGCAATACCCTTGAATATTCAGAAGTGGCAATGCCTGACGGCAGAGTACACAAAAAATGCGGTACTTTGGTGGAAGAAGAAGAGATACATATTGATGTGCGTGCCGAATACACCATCTCCCTGCGTAATTCGAAACGATTGGATGAATTGTTCAGGGAAACCAAAATCCCCGGATTTATCAAGCCTCTTGCAAAAAAAGGAATAGGAATGCTGGAAAACCTGCAAGCCGCGGAAAAAGAATACAGGAAGAGGCTGGAAAATATAGCCGGCGGCATTGTCAGTCCTTATCAGGATGAATGGGATGAGAAGTCGCTGGATATGGATTTAAAAATTCTTGATCCTCTGGGATTGATTCTTACGGAAGCACGCCAGCCTGATCTGCATTTCCCTGAAGTAGAGTCCTGATTCCTCATGCAGATTCCTGCCGCTCTGGAACGGCTGATTGACGAGTTTTCACGTTTTCCTGGTGTCGGCCGCAAAACCGCGCAGCGCCTGGCCTTGAGTATTCTCCGCTACACGCCTGAAGAAACACAAAATCTGACAGATGCCCTCACACAGGTCAAGGAAAAAATCCGTTTTTGTTCAGTATGTTCCGGATTCACGGACATCGATCCATGCGCGATATGCACACACTCCGGACGTGACCAAAAACAGCTGTGCGTGGTGGAACAGCCGAATAATATCTTTCCCATCGAAAAGAGCGGCGTTTTCAAGGGTGTGTACCACGTTTTAATGGGTGCAATCTCACCCCTTGACGGCATTGGTCCTCAGCAGCTCAATCTGGCAAAACTGCGCAACAGAATAAACGACAATGAGATCAACGAATTGATTCTGGCAACAAATCCAACAGTAAAGGGCGAGGCAACTGCTCTGTTTCTGCAGCATGAATTTTCTGCAAAAATCTCCAACATTACACGTCTTGCCTGCGGGATTCCCGCCGGAGGAGACTTGGAATATGTAGATGATATAACACTGATGGAAGCCTTTTCCGGACGTCACACAATTGATAACTGATTATCATGCTGGAAGAACTCAAAGATCGTGGCTTTTATCAACAAAGTACTCATCCGGATGAGCTGGCAGAATGTCTGAAAAAAGACCGGATTTGCTGTTACATTGGATTCGATCCCACGGCGGACTCAATGCATGTAGGACATCTGATCCCGCTGATGGGACTGGCACACATGCAGAGAGGAGGACACAGAATAATCGCACTGATGGGCGGCGGAACCGCTATGATCGGTGATCCGAGCGGTAAAACAGAGATTCGCAAGATGCTGACAGAAGAGCAGCTGCAATCAAATATTGAAGGGATGCTCCCCCAATTTGAGCGTTTCCTGGACTTCAGTCAAGATGCCGTGCTTGTGAACAACTCTGAATGGCTGCGCGATTTGAATTACATCGATTTCCTGCGTGACATCGGACGGCATTTTTCGGTTAACCGTATGCTTTCATTTGAGACTTACAAGGTAAGGTTTGACACCGGACTGAGTTTTCTTGAATTCAATTATCAGCTTCTGCAGGCTTATGATTTCCTGGAGCTGAACAGACGCTACGGCTGTGTTCTGCAGATGGGCGGTGATGACCAGTGGGCAAATATCATTTCAGGAACAGATTTGATACGCCGCGTTGAACGCAAGGATGCCTTCGGCTGGACATATCCGCTGCTGACTACATCATCCGGAAAAAAAATGGGGAAAACGGAAAAGGGCGCAGTCTGGCTTGATCCAAAACGTACCTCTCCTTACGAATATTACCAGTACTGGATCAACACGGAAGATGATGACGTAGAAAGATTCCTGGCCTTGTTTACTTTCCTGCCGATGGCTGAAGTGAGGGAACTCGGTAAACTCCGGGGAGCAGACATACGGCAGGCCAAACAGCGGCTGGCTTTTGAAACAACCGCAATTGTTCATGGCAGTGAAAAAGCAAGTCAGGCTCAACAGGCGGCAGAGTCACTTTTTTCCGAAAGCGCATCAGCAGGTGACGCGGGCAAATCAAATGTACCCAGCACCACAATTGATTCCTCGCGTTTTTCAGCAGGACTTGGAATTTTTGATATTTTTATGGAAACAGGTCTCTGCAAATCAAAAGGCGAAGCCCGTCGATTACAGTCACAGGGCGGAGTATATGTTAACAATCAACGCATTGATGATCCGGACTTCTGTCTTGAAGAAACTGATTTGCAGGATCAGCAAATTCTGCTGAGAGCAGGCAAAAAGCGCTATCACAGACTTATCTTGGAAACATAGGAGAAATATGGTCAAGCATATTGTAATGTTCAAACTCAAAGAAAAAACCTCGGAAAATATGGATCACGCGGTTTCTACTTTGAGGAGTCTGGAAGGAAAGGTTGAATCTTTACGCTATATTGAGGTTGGTGTGGATTTCAAGGAATCGGAACGCTCCTATGATTTTGTGCTTACCACACATTTTGATGATAAGGAAGGCTTGACTGCCTACGCCGAACATCCTAACCATTTACCTGTTCTTGAAACCATGCGGAATCTATGTTCCGGTTCCATCGTGGTTGATTATGTTACTGAATAGTCCTTTTCAGCGCGCAGTCTAAATCAGTTAATATCCCCTCAATTTCTGTTTCGCAGCCCACAGAGACACGGATCAGGTGACGAGGCAGCTTGATTTCCCTGAGATCTTCATCAGTGTCAAAATAGTGTGTCAGCATTGGGTACGGACAAATCAAGGTTTGATTTGAACCAATTGACGGTGCCTTGATTATTGAAGAAAATTCTTTGTCATGGAATATCTTCAAAGCATTTTCACTTTCGTCCTTCAGAGTGAAACTGACCACTCCTCCATTTCCGCTGAGCAGTTTTTTTGCAGTGAAATATGAAGAATGAGAACTTTGAGATGGATGGTAAACCATATCAACTGCTGCATGCTCAGACAGGAAATCAGCCACGGCAGTGCAGTTTGAGTTAAACCGAGCCATCCGTTCAGCAAAGTCCTGCATGCATTCCCAGAGAACTGTTGACTCTAAAGGAGATAACCTCAGTCCCCAGCAGCGTCGGAAATTCTCCAACGCGGAAGCGTTCCGTGAATTTTTTGCCAGCACAACTCCACCAGCGTGATCATTGCTGCCGCTCAGATATTTGGTGGTGCTGTGAATTACATAATCCGCTCCGTAGTCTATTGGCTGGCAATTTACCGGAGAGGCAATCGTGTTATCAACAACAAACGGCACTTCATGCGCCGAAGCAATATCTCCGATCCTGTTTAAATCTGGTACCTCCACAAGAGGATTTGTTATTGTTTCAGTGACAATCATTGCTGTCTTCTCAGAAATAATCTGATCTAACTTCTCCAGTTCATCCAGCCCGACAAATTCAGCCTCCCATCTGGATGATCGTCCCGGACTCATCAGCAGGTTGTAGCTGTCGCTGTACATTAAACCGATCACGATAACCTGGTTTTTGCTTTTTTTACGCAGAAGATTCATCACGGAATGAACTGCCGACATGCCTGAAGGAAATAAAAAACCGGCTGTGGCATGTTCCCATTCACATAACTTTTCTGTAATCTGCTGCTCCGGATTTGAAATTTTACGGGTTTTGTTAATTCCGGAAAGTTTGGCAATGTCATGCAAATCTGTATCTTCTTCCTTCAGCATTTTGAGCAAAACCGCGGCATTGCGGGCGGACAGAACAGAACCGTTACGTTTGCGTGTCTCAGTCAATTCAGCAATCTGCCGGTCCGCGTTGCTGAGGATTACTCCGCCTTCAATTCCGGAATGTTTTGTAGCTGTTTCCGGACTGCTGATTGCAGATATCCAGAAAGTAAGTCCGACTGGCCACTGATCAAAAGCCTGCAGATTTGAGGAGTAAAAAATAACTGTCACCCTCTGGCGTTTTAATTTTGCCAGCCATTCTGAATTTTCTTTTACAAATAATTCCGGAGCTTCCATCGCCAACAGCAAAACATCTCCGTTCTTTGCGGACAGCAACTCCGGATCAATCAGATTTTTCAGATCAAGCGATTTACACGAAATTTCAAGGCTCTGGATTCCGTCAGCAGAAAGAGCTGAATTGGAGGAAAAATAAAGATTTATATTTGGGAGGGATTCACGCAGATAAATCAACAGTTCAAATAGAGCGGCGCTTCCGGAACAGTAAGTGAGCGCGTACCTTGCTCCTGAACGGGAACACAACTCTGCATGCAGGTCTTTGATGTGCTGGTGGTTAACAAAACGAAAATATCCGTACTGCAGTTCACGATTTCCATTTTTCCACTCATGAATGAAATCAATGGTGGGCAGGATTCCGGTAATTCCAAAAGTGCCGCCTACAAGACCCCCGGACGCTGCAGATGAATTGACAGTAACCGGAGTTATATCAAAATCTCCGCTGTCCTGATTAAAGTCCGCAATAATAGCCCCATCAGGTTTTCCATCGGTTGTTCCGCAGACCAGAAAACTTACACCGGGATAACGCGCCTTCCCGTTCCACAGCGCGTCTTCCTTGTCTTTTGCTGAGAAATAAGCCCCAACATCCGGATGACTGTGATAAATTACTTTAATTTCCTTCCCTTCTTTTTTAAGGGAACGTTCAAGTTTCAATTGCTCCAGCGGATCAATCACATATCCGTCACGGGCGGTACGCGGATACTGCGCCGGATCCTTCTCATGCAGATCATTCATGATATTGCGCATCGGCAATACAGTCTCAAGCGAATCCGGAACTTCCCGATTTCCTATGATAAAGCCACAGGTCTCTTCCGGATAAGCTGCTACTCCGTACTCATGACACTCTGTTAATATATTTTCCGGGATCTCCATTTAACTCAGTTTTTTCCCGATGAATATAACATTCAAAAAAACTATTACTAATTGATGATGATGAAGTAAAAGGTCATAATAACTGCCTCGGATGTCATTCCGGGCGAAGCAAAGCGCAGTCCCGGAATCCAGTGGAAATGCTTCAAATACGGTGTTAAACCCGGATCAAGTCCAGAGAAGGCTTTATCATGAATCTGGATCCCGGATCAAGTCCGGGATGACAATGGTCCTCAACCTATACGAGGAACAGAAGCATTATTTTGATAGCCATTGAGATTTTGCTGTCTGAACGTTGACTTTTTCAGGATTAATATTGCGGCATATCCGGATCAACTTCTTCCGCCCAGAGATCAATGCCACCCTTCAGGTTTTTAAGATTTTTGTAACCGGCGTTCCAGAGTTCCTTCAAAGCTGTCATTGAACGCTGACCTTTGTAGCAATATAAATATATCGGTGTTTCCGTATCCAGTCCGCTGGTTGAGGGATCAAAACTGCTGGTTGGCAACAACCTTGCGCCGTCAATGTAGCAGATGTCCCATTCATATTGTTCTCGAACATCAATCAGCACTGCTCCAAGGTCCTGCTCAAGCGCAGTTTTGAATTCCAGGGGGGAAAGCTCAAATGAGTCCTCGTCAAATTCTTCCTGTACTGCAGTTCCCGGGAGCTGTATATCACAAAATTCCCTGTAATCAATCAATTCAGTAACGGTAGGATGCTTTCCACAGAGAGTACATTCCGGGTCTTTACGTACACGTACCTCTTTGAAATTCATCTTCATGGCGTCATACAAGAGCAAGCGTCCCATAAGGGGAACTCCATTCTCCAGAATCAGCTTAATTACTTCTGTGGCCTGTATCAGTCCAACAACTCCCGGGAGCACGCCCAGGACTCCCGCAACTGCTCAACTTGGAACCAGTGCGGCAGGAGGAGGTTCTGAGTAGAGACACCGGTAACATGGCCCTCCGGACTCAGGATCAAAGATTGTTATCTGTCCCTGGAAGCGAAAAATTGAAGCAGATACAAGCGGCTTTTTAGTAAAATATGCCGCGTCATTGATCAGGTATCGAGTCTCAAAATTATCGGATCCGTCAGCAATGATGTCATATTGCCCGAACAGTTCCAGAACGTTTTCACGCTCAAGGCGAATATTATGCACCTCAACTTCAATATTGGAATTACCCGCTAGAATTGTGTCGCATAGAGAATGAACTTTAGGCCGGCCCTCATCAGACGCGGCATGCGCTATCTGTCTGTGCAAATTTGTGTGATCAACTACATCGAAATCAACTAACCCGAGTTTCCCGATTCCCACAGCACCCAGATACATTCCCAATGGCGAACCCAGACCCCCGGCTCCAATCATCAGTACTTTGGCCTCTTTCAACTTCAACTGACCCCCCATGCCGACTTCAGGCAAAGTCAGGTGCCGGCTGTAGCGGTTGATTTCCTCATTATTTAAAGTCATTTTGCCCTTTTTTAGCTGTATACAGATCCTCCCGCTACTGAAGGGACAATCTGAATGCTGTCTCCGTCCTTAACAGTACTCTTCATGCCATCAGCATAGCGAATGTCATCATCATTGAGATAGACATTGATGAAATTTCTGACTATGCCATTTTCATCAAACAGGTTTGGTTTGAGTTCAATGAATTGTGTGCATAAAGAATCTAATGCCTCTTCAACTGAGCTGCCGTCAACTTCGACCTCATCCTGGTTGTTTACATATTGTTTTAATGCAGAAGGTATTTCAATCAATACTCCCATAACTCTCCTTATTTCTGACTTAATCTTTAAATTATTCTGTGTATTATTTGGCTCACGGGTTACCATAAGATACTGAAATTACTTACTTAGGCTTGTCATTCCGGACGAAGCAGTAGATCTTATGACGTTCTGGTTTAGCATAAGAACCCAAACATACTAGTGGTTACCATTCAAATTCAGTGAATTTTGAGTAAAAATTTAAACTTGTTTATTATATTAAACAATAATCCGATATATCGAATATATCACTATACACTTTTTTTGCAAGAAAAAAATCTGAGGTTAAATCAGGTTCAGCATTAATAAATACTGAATAGAATTATCAAAATAATCGCAGGTCTTTAGATATTCACGTCGAAAATGCAATACATGTTTACTCCCTGGAAGCAAGGAATTTGTCAACAGCTTTCAAGTAAGGTACATAACGCTCAGCAAACTTCCAGTTTTCAGCATCCCAAATTTGGTCTTCAAGCAACTCTTCCATTGCAGAAAAATAGGTTATCATCGGTTCTGTTTGGTTTCGATGATCATCGTTTGTCCACTGGATCATTTCCATGTCTAACATCATTTGGGCAAACAGCCCGTTCATCTCCATGAGATACTCTACATCATCTAAACTGTCCATAGATGGATCGAAAAAGATCCGTTTTTCTGCGTCGTGGAACCTTGCCTTTGACAGCCGTAGAATCTTCATGGCAACCTCATGGTAATGATTGCTTTGAAATTTTGTTGCTGCTTTGAGAAACAGTGTCGCAGAATAGGCGTAGTCGGGCAGACTGCCGCTGCGAAGCCACTGCCTTTCTGAAATAGAATAGTAATGGTATAGCTGATCATTATTGAGAATCATTTCTGCCATAAAATCAAGAGACTGGGTTACCTTCTCCTCCAGTGAATTCCGTGTGGTGTAGTCGAGCACATCTATCAGATAAACAAGAGTTTTTGCAAGTCGGTCGGTAAAAACCTTTTCTACAACATTGGGCCGATGCTCATGCTTGCGGTGATCACCACTCAGAAAATAGTATGAAGTATCTGCTTCCTGGAAACTCAAAAAAGAGCCTATATTCGGTTCAAACAATGTCGAAGTCAAATATTGCACGGTTTTATCTGCAGCTTTTTTCAAATCAGGAGAGGGACTTTGCCTGTTGATTTCATACATAATCATAACAGCGCCGGCATTCAGGTCAGCCATTTTTTCATAGTGTGGTATTTGCCAGTCCTTTTTTTCAGCATACCGGAAAAATCCCCCTTCGACCGGATCGTAAATATGCTCAACTGCTTTTTCCAGAGTCCTGGTGATCCATCGAATGGCATCTTTCCTGTCGGTTCCTCTCAAAGAATGTAAAAGGTATAGAAAGGTTTGATGAAGTATGGATTTTTCACCCGTACCAAGGCCATATTCTTTCAAGTCAAAGTTGTCTAGAATTCCCTGGTGGAACATTTCACGTAATTTCACCAGGTCGGCTTTTTTAAGTTTAGCAGGGGGGACATACTCTATTTGAGAATTTTCTTCCCCATCCACAGATCTGTTTTCGGAAATATTTTTATGGACATCCTGGATTACCTCAAGGAATTCGTCCGCATAAAGCGTTCCAGCATACTTGTAATAGAGGGAACCGTCAGGATTTAAAAATACAGTAAAAGGCACACCTGTCGCCTTGTATTTGCGGTAGGCAGAGCTATGGATATCTGCGTCTATGAAAATGTTCGTGAAATGATTTCGCAGGTAGGTATACACTTTTTTCCTGCTCAGCGTTTCTTCATTGAAAACGTCACACCAGTGACACCACTGAGCGGCAAAAAGGAGAAAATACGGCTTGTTTTTCTCTCTGTTTTTCCTGATTACATCGCGGCTGTACTCCTGGAAATTTACCGATGACCCTTCATGCTCAAACGCTGTAGCATGAGGTATCAGGATGATCAGTGCCGTTAAGAAATATACCAGACATTTAGGAGTTGCCGAGTACCACTGGTACGCGGTAAAGCTATGCATGATTGGAATCAGGGACACTTACGATTGTTTGATCTTCAAAAGACTTTTAATTTGATGCAAAAGAGGTCTCCCATCAATATCGTGCGGGAATGTTTTGCTGATTTCTCCATCAGTACCGACGACAATAATATTTGTTGTATGCGAAATCGTGTAGCCCAAGGACGAATTGTTTGACTCATTCTTTTCCATTTCGACACCATACTTTAGAGCGACATCGGCCACTACCTCCGGGATTCCTGTAACTCCCACAATATTTGGATGAAAATAGCCTGTGAATTTCCTGAGTCTTTCCGGAGTATCCCGCTCAGGATCAAGACTGATGAAAAGTGATCGAATCCGTTTTAGCTCAACGTGTGTCAACTTTGAAAATACATTGGCGATCGTTGCCAGTGATATCGGACAAACGTCCGCACAGGAGGTGTACCCAAAAAACAATATGACCACCTTTCCGCGTAGATCCTTCAGAGACAAAGGCCCATCGGCAGATCTTAGTGTAAAATCTCCCCCGGTGATTATTTTTGCTCCTGAGTTAGCTTTTTGATGGGCGTTAAGAGGGGGAAAAATTTGAGAATTAACTAATATTGGAAAAGCTATTAAAAAAGATAATCCACATCTAGAAAATAATTTCATCAAGAATTTCATACATGTCTTTTTCTAATATTTCTGCAATTCTCATCATTCTTTCAGAATTGAAAATACTGGCAAAAGCGGTGGGTTTTAAAAATGAGACAAAAACTTGTTCTTTGTTATCTGCTTGATAGACTGCAAATTTCACAGGCATAAATACACCCGCTGTGAGGTCAGTGGAAATCAGCTGGCTGCAACTTTCCAAGTTACAAAATTCCACAATTTTGTAAAATTTGAATCTTACCTTGTTTTCAGCATCTCCATTAAGACGGTCATGTATATTATCAATATTGTTTATACGAGTAATAAGATAGTTTCGGGCTTTAACTTCTTGAATTAAGTATTCAAGCACCTCATCAAAGTTCATTCCAGAAAAATTTCTTGTTACAATATCCTCTGAAACGTCCATATTGGAGATTATTATGGTTTCATAAAGCTTTTAACAATTTATGGATATTAATTATTAATTTTCTTCAGGTTTTTTTATTGTTTTAATATAATTTATTAAATCCCATCTTACATCCTCCGAAAGAACAAGTCCCCACGGAGGCATATCTGATTTGCCATTTTCAATTATCCAATACAAGTAGCTATCAGCCGCACTATCTGCTTTATACCAAGCCCATAACTGTCTTGGCCAAGTTGCAAATCCGTGGGCAACTACTCCATATCCATTCCCATTCAACCCATGGCACTTAGCACAGTTTTTTATAAACACGTCCTTTCCGCGTTTGATAGAAGAATCAAAATCGACTGTCGGATTATTAACTTGTTTTAAATCCATAGTCATATCACCTAATATCGTCATTGCTTGATTCTCTTCATCTATAAGATTTGCATTAGCAATCAGTGGCCCTTTATGAACTTTATACTTGTGTCCAGCCGGGTCTTCTATTTCACCAATAACAGTTTCAATTTTGTTTTTCGAAATAATATCCGGATCATATTCAATTCTTAGAACAGGCCATCCAGAATCAGTTTTTTTCAGGTTTAAATCTAAAATTTTAATATCAAGCTTTTTTAGAAGCTCAGACTGTAATGCTTTTGTACTCGCAATAGAAATTATTCCCTCAATTTTAAACTTATCTACCACTGTTCCAGCAAAAATTGTCTGGAACAAGAAAAAAGAAAAACAGTAAGAAATCACAAAAATCTGTGAAAATTTCTTCATGATAAACTATTTTTTTATTGGTTAGCAAATGGCTAAATGAATTGCTTTTAGCCTTTAAATTTTATTTCTTTGGAAGCTTCCCATCTTTTACCAAAATTATCTATGAAAACAATCTTTACTGGTGCTTCCTTAGTAGCTTTTAATTTAAATGTAAATAGTGGATCATCTGCAATACCTGAAGATAAACTTAAACGACTGACAAGTTCATCTCCATAGTATACAAGCATATTTCTAATGAAAGTTACAGGCTTTGCTCTGTTAAAAACGGGCTCTGTTGTATCGTCAGCCATTGCCAGTCCTGTGAATGAAGGGTGGTCAAACTTAACCTTCACCTTGAAAACCTTATTTTTTTTGATACGTCTGGAAACTCTTATGCGAGGGGGCTTTATCTTTTCTGCCATTCTTCTTCTCGATTTAAAATGTTTAAGCCAGTGGTATTCATTTACTCAAAAGCTAATACTTTGATTCTGTCATCCAAGGTTGATTTTATGATAGATTTTCTCTCGATGTAGTTGATTAATTCTTCTACAATCATTTTGCCGGTATCCTTTACATGAGTTGCACCAAATAGAGGGTTATTCTGAAATCTTGTATGAGCAGAAGCAACACTGAAAACTTTTTCCTCGGAAAATTCTTCTCCTCCTATATTTATTCTTAAAACTCTTTTGCCGGCAGGCTTTGCAAGATCACATAGAATTTTCATTCCAGAAAATCGAATCATATCACCACCCACCCTGATATATGGATCTTTGTTTACTACTGAACTTAAAATGTTTTCAAGGAGATTTTTTATCTCTTTTCCCCTCATTGAAAAGGTAAAAATATGGCCTTCTGTCGGAATAACATTATATAAATCCTCCTTGGTTATCTTTCCCGGTAATACCGAGGCTCCAAAACGCCAAGCAGGAAAAAAAGCAACGTCTGTTTTCTGGATTTCCCTCATTGCATCTGTGATCAAGTTACCGACTGTACTCTGCCAAAAGTCTCGTCGATGCATTAAAACTTCTGACTTGCCTATGATTTTTGATAATTCTGCCTCATATGGCAGGTATGCATCCTCTATTAATTTTGAAACCTCAGGATCTGGATCAATCCTATTCTGCATAACCTTATTAAGCCGATACTCAAAATCAATAATTTTTTTGTCTTTTATTTCCAAATCCAAACTCACTACATATTTCCCATGGGCACCACCCTGAAAGACCAGTGTATCATTCCATACTACAGGGTCCAGTACTTCATCGTGTGTGTGTCCACTTAGCATGACATCAATTCCATCCACTCTTTTAGCAAATTTTTGATCAAGACCGAACCCTCCATGAGAAATGAAAACTACCAGGTCCGGATCTTCCTTTTTTCTTATTCCCGCTAATAAATCCCGAGCTTCATCTTCTTTGATACCAAACTTGTACCATTTAGCAGCCCCAGTAATTGCTGATGTTAGGGCTGTCCAAGGATAAGTATAGCCAACTATAGCAACTTTTAGTTGTCCTACTTTACGGATAATATACTGATCAAGCGCTGGTTCTTCCCATTCTTTGTCAGTAAGATTGTAGGCAATTACCGGAAAGTTAGCCTTGTCAATAAGATCAAGGAAATGATCATTTTTATAGAAGAATTCCCAATTCCCTGGAACCATTGCATCATATCCGATAGCGTTCATTATCTTAACCATTGCAACGCCCTTGTCAAAAAAAGTAATCCCTCCACCATGCAAGGTATCACCAGCATCAAACAGGAGATTTTTACCTGGTTTCTCTGCTTTTAATTTTTTGATCATGGATGCAACATGTGCCATCCCACCGATTTTTCCTTCTATTTTGGCCTTATTGACGTAGTCCCCTTCACGAGATACTTTACCCCAGGGTTTTATGTCATCAAGGTAGCGATAATATATTGGCTTTAAATAGGCGTGTATATCGTTTGTAGTGATTATCCTGATTTGTTCAGTTGCAGAAGCTAATAAGTTAGCTGCATTAGTTAGCAATAATAATAAAAAAACACTTGCAAAATAAACTTTGAATAAAAAAGTTTTTGCCCAATCAGAGCTGTCCCACACTTTAACACCCTCCAGCTGCTACAGTCACTTTTTTACTTGCTGCCCATTTACCGTGCTTGTTGCACTCTGCTATTACCCAAACTGTTCCTTCACCTCCAGATAGACGAATTTGAGTACTTAAATATGCTTCTCCGTTAACAGGGGTAAGGAAAAATTTTCCTTTTATAACAATAGGATCTGCAAAATTCATAATTTGAATACTTTTTATGTAGTGGTCTTCATCCATTGGATGGTCAACACTACAAACTATTGATGCACTAGCACCATCTTCAACAACTGGTGGCAATGATATTTTAGGCAAATGGATTCTTTCTAATTCCGTCAAATTTTCTAAATCTTTTGGGGTTTGAAAAACTGCGCCATGTGCGTCATTTGATGAAGGAATTACTGATAGGAGAGGAATTGTCAGCCCTCCAACCATCGTATAGTTAAGAAATTTCCTTCTTGAAAAATTTTCTATATTTTTCATTCAATTCTCCTAGACTGTGAATTAAAATTAGAGCAAATATTTTATTTGCTAATAAACAAATAATTTATCTAGAGCAGAAAGACACATTAAAATTGGTGGCCGAAAAATCTATTTATAAAATTTCGACCACCAGCTATATTATTCTACTCTGATGCAGCAATTTGCATTATTTGATCATCTTTAGATTCAAATCCTTACATTGCAGCTATTATAGCACTTGGACTAGGTACCCAGCGCACGCCGTTATTTTCTATACCCGAATCAATGTCTGTGGTAATTATTTCCCACTTAGTAGGATCTGATGATGATGTATCAACAAGAGTTGCTACTTCTTCCTTTGGAGTTGAAATAATTGCTCGTGTTCCTTCTGGATTAAAAGCAACATTATGAGGTTTCAGACCTGTCTCTATATCAATGATCTTAACATCATTCTGGGTATCAATTACAGATACAGTTTCCGATTTACCAGATTCATTAGTAAAAATTCCGTATCTGGGATTTGCAGGATTTAAGTAGAGTCGGTTACCGTTTTTACCGGTTTTTATGACTTTAATCAGTTCAAGACTCGCCATATCAATTACTCCGACTGAATTGTCTTTCCTTAAACCTGCATAGCACTTTGATCCATCTGGAAGACAAGTGAAATTACCTCCACCACCAGGAACTTTGATGGTTTTGTGAATTTCATTTGTAGCAGTATCAATTAGGACAACTGCCTTTGAGGCTCCAACTAGAAAATATTTCCCGTCGGGAGTCATTCCTCCAGCTCTCCCTCCCTTTATAGGAATAAATTTGATTTCTTTTCTTCCACTTACGTCAACAATCGAAGCCCCCTTTGGTTCCTGCTGGCAAGTAGTAAAAACTTTTGAGTCATCGAATGTGAACATTGCGTCCCTAGCTCCTGAACAACTCAGATCAACTATGTGGGAAGGACGGCGAGTGTCGGTTCTCAAAAAAGTAAGATATCCATTTTTTTTATCTAAGATATTACCTGTTACCGCCAAAGGGGATTTGTATGCAAATCCAATATGCAAGGGTGCTTTTATTGTTTTACCTCCCATACTTAATCTGAAAGTATCAACTACCTCATGGGTTGTTAAATCTATAGTCCACATTACATCTTTTTCATATCGCTGCGAAGACCAAGCATATCTTCCGCCAGGAATTACAAAAATGTGATGATTCCCTGCGGGTTTAAAAGAGGTGCCAGGAGGGTCACTTAACTTAATTTTTTTGATTGTCTCCCCTTTATTATAGTCTACAACCGAAATAGTACTTTCACCTTGGTTATCAATAAGGAAATATCCATCCATTCCTTTAACTACAGAAAAATTTGCCTTCATTGTATTCTGTGGGTCCAGCCTAACCAAAGACTCATATTCCGCAGGACTCATGCCTTTTGATGGTGCTCCAAATTTTGCTCCGCCAGTAGTTACACATCCTGAAATTATTCCAGCTAAGAACGCAAATGCTACCAATAGAATTGAATTATTTTTCATAACTTTCTCCTTATAAATGTCAATTAATGATTCTTACTCTTCCCACTTCAAAACCAGGGAGGAGACTCAGCGGACAATTCCGCCAATTATATAACATACAATAAATAATCTATTTTTTCATGACTACCTCCTTTTGTGTTTTAATTAACGGTTCGCTTTCGACTCCTTCCTTTACCCAATTCGGTTGAGCCCTTCTTGGGAAATTGTTTTGTCTCCTAGCCTCATTCCAAAATTTTATACCACCACCAATTTTTTGCTGACTTCATTCCAAACTGCCATCAAGTACCAAAATAACATTATGGCAATAATGATGATTAGTGCCATCTTCCAACCAATAACATCAGGCAAAAAAAGCTCAGTTCCAAGTTTAGCCCTCAATCCACTAGCAACTAGCCAGTCCCTGAAGTAGGACGTACTCAGTGCAAACGTGACAAGTGTGACCCAGAGTTTAACCTGTCCCTCTCCAGCCCGCCAGATAGTACCCGATGCACAACCACCACTAAGGGACATTCCAATCCCGAAGATGATACCACCCATCAGACTGCCAATCCAAAAACCTGGTAATACAGAAACATCCCAGGACCTCAAATCCGTCCATTTCAGGATTGTGAACCCGGTTACGCTGATGATGACCGCAAGTGCAACTGCTTTAGTAGCTTCCGCATCACCCGTCATGAAAGGGTCTCTGAAAGCCCTTACAAAGCAGAAGCGTGTACGCTGCATGACGATGCCTACAAGCAGTCCAAAGAGCATAAATCCGCCGCTTACGGAATAATCAAAGGAATCGTAAGTGAAGATCACAATGATACACAGCAGCAAAACCAATAACCCTGAAATTGGCTGGGCTCTACTCGGTACACCCGACATGTCATCCCTGTTCGGTACTTGTCGCACCCCCCAGGAAGTTGCTGGGAGATACTCTATCTCCCAGATGAGCAGTTTCAACCCGACAAATGCTCCTACCATCAATCCGACCATCATGACCACGCCTGCCATTGACAGTGCGCTGATTGCACTAAAAAAACCTCCTATATTGCAGCCGAAAGCGAGGGAAGCCCCGATTCCCATCAGTACTCCGCCGAGCAGCCCCTTGAACAATTCCCTGGCTGGCGCCATACGAACCCGGAACTGCCTGCCAAGCAATGCTGCCACCAGTGATCCGATGATCATTCCGAAACACAGTACTGAACTGGTAAAAAGAGTTGGAGGAAGGACATTCATCTGAATTACACCGATTTGGTTGAAAAACCAGTCACCCCAGTTTCTCACACCGTTTGAGACGGTCCAGGGTCTATCAAAGGCAAACAGGAGCACATTCCCCATTCCCAGTAGTAACCCTCCAATCCAGATAGGCCATTGCCGATCGAACAGCCTTTCATAGCCGTTGCAGAAAGCCGCTTTTATGCTGTAAGGCTCCTCTGCAGTTGTATCTAATAACATTACCTTTTCTTTACTTTAGTTCACTCAAGTACTTTATTTAGCTCAATTGTTAGAAACAAAAACATTTAAAGATAGAGATATTTTTATCAGAGTAGCTGATTTTATCAAGCCAATTTATAGAAAAGTCTTAATCCTTTTTTACTCGATTGATTTTCTTGAGTCTTCCGGCAGATCCATTGCTTCAAAGACATAGTCAATCAAATCACGTACTACCATCTTCTCTTCGTTACCAGAGGTCTTGACGGCATCAGAATACATAGTCATATCTTTGGGACATGCTACAGTGAAATATTCGACATTGAGTAGAAGGGCCTCCTCAATCCGATTTTCACTGGGACGTTGCTTCATTTCCTCATGTTCCTTTAACCAGACCTGTCCTCCGCCTGCACCACAACAGAAGGAATTGATTCGGTTTCGGGGCATCTCAAGGAGTTCAACTCCACAATGCTGCATCACTTCACGCGGGGCATCGAATATTCCATTGTATCGTCCAAGGTAACAGGGGTCATGATAGGTGCCTTTGATTTTGAGAGGTTTGATGATTTTGATCCTCCCCGATAGAATCAGTTCCAGCAGCAGCGTTGAATAATGCTTCACCGAATAAACTCCACCCTTTGAAGGATACTCGTTTAACAGAGTATTATAGGTATGAGGATCAGTAGTCAGGATATGCTGGAAATCACAATTCTCGAGGGTCTTGATGTTCTCTTCCGCGAGCGCATCAAACAGACCTTCCTCTCCAACCCTACGGGCATCGTTTCCAGCCGATTTCTCTTCTTTCATGAGGATTCCGAAATCAACACCAGCCTCATTGAGAACCTCTGCCACCCTTCTTGTATTTTCCACACAATTCTGGTTGAAGGATGCAAAATCGCCAACAAACCAGAGGTATTCCACCGATTCCTTGGAAGCATCTTTTATCTCGAAGTTCAGTTCCCTGGTCCAGCGTGTACGTTTTCGTGAGGACTCTCCAAAAGAATTACCCTGTTCATCAAGGCTGCGAAGGGCGTCCGAAAGTTCATCCGGCATCCGTGCATCGAATACCAGTTTCCGGCGGATCTGGAGAATGTCCTGCATCGGTTCATTGCCAACCGGACAGACTTCCACACAGGCCATACAGGTGGTGCAGGACCAGACCGCGTCTTCTGAAATTGCATCCTTCAGCAAATCCAGTTTGGTACTTCCTTTTGCCAATCCGGAAACATGCTGGTTGATAAAATAACGTTTATTGATTTCCAGTGCGGAAGGACTCAATGGCGTCCCAGACTGATGCGCAGGGCAGACCTCATGGCAGCGTGTGCACATGATGCAGGCATAGGAATCAAAGACTTGTTTCCAGGGAAGTTCATCCAGGGTTGCCGCACCAGGATTGGACCCATCCACTGGGTCAAGAAGTTTGCCTTTGGCCTCACGATTGGTAAAAGCAAGATTCAGAGGAGCCAGGAAAATGTGAATGTGTTTGCTTCTTGGAAAATAAGGAAGGAAAAAGACAATCAAGCCCATTGCAAGCCACCAGGTGACATGGATTCCTGTTTCCAAACCGCTCCAGCCAAAAAATAACGGTGCCACCAAGCTTGCCGTGGGTAAAGACCATTCTGTAGTTTCCCGCTCCGCCAAATGAAAAGCAGTCCCCAACCAACGTGATCCAACATGGAGGATGATGAAGATCCCAACGATCAGAGAATCCCTACGAATCCCTCCTCCCACTACTTTAGTCTGTAGTTTGACGTTTCTATTGAATTCAAAAACCCTGGGCTTGCCTATGAAACGACGAATGAGGAAATAAATTATTCCTATCAAAACCAGGATACTGAACAGATCGGAAAAAAGATTAAATCCCAACGCCACAGGATGGGAGCTATCGATGGTAGTCCACCCCGAGACGTAGGCCTCCAGCAGGTCATTGAAATTGACCAGCAAGTAGAAACTGAATCCAAAAAAGATGAAGGCGTGGAAAAGACTGACAATCGGTCGGGACTTGAAGAGCGGTTTCTGCAGACCAACCTCGATGAGGGCCTTGATCAGCCTCGATAGAAACTCATCGGTCCGGTAAGAAGGCTTTCCCTGAGAAACAATAACAAAGATTCTCCTAAAACCCTGGAACGCCACCCCCCCACAGACCAGCACCAGAAGAACGAAGGCAATTTGTTCAGTTGAACTGAGCATGCTTCCTTTGAGTCAAGGATTCAGGAAATTCACATGATTTTGTACTAGGAAAGAGAATCCTCCAGTTCTTCACAGATGTCAAAGAGGTCTCCCGTCATTCCGTAATGAGCAACATCAAAAATCGGAGCATTCTTATCAGTGTTGATTGCAATGATGGTTGAGACATCCTTCATCCCTTCAAGGTGTTCCGGAGCACCTGAGATTCCGAGGGCAATGTATACTTTAGGGTTTACCTTAAGTCCAGACTTACCGACCTGACAGGATTTGGGCAACCATCCCGCATCAACAACAGGTCTTGAACAGGCCAGATCTGCGTTCAAGTTTTTAGCCAGTTCCTGTGCCACTTCGAT
>LUMJ01000079.1_pt1 | contig 83236 bp, 68 predicted proteins | sample 729631 | NCBI WGS metagenome assembly LUMJ01 (sample SAMN03860266, study PRJNA289734) | marine metagenome | biome: seawater column; feature: ocean; material: water; isolation source: Red Sea water column Station 22 - depth 500m | place: Saudi Arabia: Red Sea | collected 2011-10-15 | depth 500 m
GATTATATCAATACCATTGAATCAGTCAGTCTTAGTGTTAACCACGGAACCATAGTAGATGGTCAAATAATAGAAAAAGTTACCGGATAAATCTATTTGGATCTGTTTTATAGTTTGTATTCATCAATTGGGGGGCAGGTACATACCAGATTCCGGTCACCGTAAGCATTATTAACCCGACCAATAGGCGGCCAGTATTTATAATCCTTTAACCATGGAGCAGGATAAGCGGCTTGTTCACGCGAGTAGGAGTGGCTCCAGTCATTTGATGTAACGTAAGCAGCTGTGTGTGGAGCATTTTTCAGTGCATTGTCAATTGGATCAGATTTTTCTGTCTGTACATCATTAATCTCCTTTTTGATGGAGATCATGGCGTCGCAAAATCTGTCCAGTTCTGATTTGGATTCACTTTCGGTAGGTTCAACCATAAGTGTGCCTGGGACTGGGAATGACATAGTTGGCGCGTGGAACCCGTAGTCAATTAGGCGTTTTGCCACATCTTCATCTGAGATTCCTGATTCTTTTTTTAAAGAGCGTAAATCCAAAATGAATTCATGGGCCGAGTACCCATTTTTACCTTTGTATAAAATAGGAAAATGATCACCTAAACGATGGGCCATATAATTGGCATTAAGGATTGCAGTTTCGGTAGCGGCAGTTAGTCCTTCATTACCAAGCATAGCAATATAGGCCCAGGAAATAGGCAGTACTCCGGCACTACCCATTGGAGCAGCAGAAACGGCATGAATTGCTTTGTTATTATTATCAATTATATGGTGCCCAGGCAGATATGGAATTAAATGTTTGGCCACACAAATAGGGCCCATACCCGGGCCGCCGCCGCCATGGGGTATCGCAAATGTTTTGTGAAGATTAATATGGCAAACATCCGTACCAAATTCACCTAATCTAGCCAGGCCGACCATGGCATTAAGGTTAGCGCCGTCCAGATATATTTGCCCACCATGCTCATGAACAATATCACAAACTTCACCAATGGATTCTTCAAATACGCCATGTGTAGAAGGGTAAGTGACCATAATTGCTGCTAGAGATTGACTATATTGATTTGCTTTAGATTTCAAGTCATCAACATCAATGTTTCCATCCTCATCGCATTGGATAACAACAACATCCATACCAGCCATCACCGCACTTGCCGGATTGGTACCGTGAGCGGAGGAAGGAATGAGACAAATATTCCTATTTGTATCTCCTCGATCGTAATGATAGGCCTGGATCACAAGAAGTCCGGTGTATTCGCCTTGGGCGCCTGAATTAGGTTGTAAAGAGCATCCCTGGAGTCCAGTGATATCCATTAGCCATTTTGAAAGGGTTTGGCCTAATTCATGATATCCCTGAGTCTGGCTTGATGGTGCAAAGGGGTGTAAATGTGCGAATTCTGGCCAGGTGATAGGCATCATTTCAGCGGCTGCGTTGAGCTTCATGGTGCATGACCCCAATGAAATCATGCTGGTATTTAAAGTTAAATCTTTAGTCTCTAATCGATGGAGATAACGCATCATTTCTGTTTCGGTATGATAGGTATTGAATATGCTGTGAGTAAGGTATTTGGAAGAACGGGTATTGTTTAAATTGAATTCATTCGTATCATTCATTTTTTTTGCTTCGAAAACGGTAAGGATATCATTTACATCATCGGGTAAAACAGTTTCATCCAGTGAGATGCCTACATCTCCATTATCGAAATAGCGGAAATTCAAATTATTTTTTTCTGCTTTCCTCTGGATATTATTGAATCCATTGTTATTTAGTTTGATTCGTATTGTATCGAAAAATTGATCATGTACTATCATCTGTCCGGATTTTGTAAGTGCAGCAGCCAGTACTTTTGCTTTCTGATGAACCTGGTTTGCGATTGCACGAATTCCTTCCGCACCATGGTAAACGGCATACATCCCAGCCATGACCGCTAATAGAACCTGGGCAGTACAAATATTGGAGGTAGCACGATCCCGACGAATGTGTTGTTCTCGGGTCTGAAGAGCCATGCGCAGTGCACGATTCCCATGGCTATCTATAGAAACACCAATAATTCGACCGGGCATTTTCCGTTTCAGTTCTTCTTTTGCGGCAATAAATGCAGCATGTGGACCGCCAAATCCAAGAGGGACTCCAAATCTTTGAGAATTGCCAACGGCTACATCCGCTCCTAATTCTCCAGGAGAAGGCAAAATAGCTAAGCTTAATAGATCAGTAGCAACAGCTACGAGAATTCCTTGATTGTGCGCATATTCGCAAAGGTCTGAAAAATCAAATACTTTTCCATCAGTCGTAGGATACTGAATGAGAATGCCAAAAACATCATTGTTAAATTCAAATTGATCAGCAGGTTGAATTTTTATTTTAATGCCAATAGGGTTTGCCCGAGTTTTCAACACATCAATGGTTTGAGGATGGCAATCATCTGCTACTAAAAACTGTGTTCTTTTTTGGCTAGATCGAAAAAGTATAAGCATGGCTTCTGCTGCCGCAGTTGCTTCATCCAATAGAGAAGCGTTAGCAATATTCATGCCGGTTAGATCAGTAACCATGGTTTGGAAATTTAGCAGTGCTTCTAAACGGCCCTGGGAGATTTCTGCCTGATAAGGCGTATAGGCTGTGTACCAGCCGGGATTTTCTAATATATTACGCTGAATAACTGGTGGTGTGATGGTACCATAATATCCCATCCCAATGTAGGAACGGTAAACCTTATTTTTACAAGCAATCCGTTTCAAGGTTTTTAATAGGGTAAACTCATCGATACCTGAACCGATATTGAGTTTAGAATCTGTTCGGATAGAATCAGGTAAAGTTTTTGCAATGAGTTCATCTATTGAATCAAAGCCCAATTCTGCCAACATATGGGCCTGGTCTTTTGTACTGAGGCCGATATGTCTTGAAGAAAAACCTTTAGTAGTGTCGTGTGACATGGGGAGTTTTGTCTTGCGAAATAACAGTTTTAAATCAATGAGTTAAAAACAGGGAATAAATTTACCTTTAGTAAACGCTTTTTGCGCCACTTTATTGATGTAAAATCAGTTTCTTTTTGGTTAATAATGGTAGGAGTAAAACGGCGAGTAAATTCTTATTAAATACAAAAAAAGTAAAAAAATATATTAATTGACATTAATTCAATGAAATTGCAATTTCAGGCGACATTGAATACTTTTTATTAGTGCTAGCGAAAAGTAATACTCTCATATTGGGGAGAAAATCCCCAAAAAAAATACACAAGGAGGGCATATTATGCGTTTTGTCCGAATTTTCCTTACAGTATTCGCACTTGTTGGTTACCTAGTTGCCGGATTAACCGGTAAAATAGCAGGACGTGTTACAGATGCAGATGGTCAGCCATTGATTGGCTGTAATGTAATTGTAGTTGGTACATCTATGGGTGCTTCGACAGATGCAAACGGCGAATATTATATTATTAATCTTGATCCCGGCTCTTACGATCTTAATTTTTCGATGATCGGTTATGCTGAACATTCTGTTGCGAATGTAAAAGTAAATGTGGATGTGACTACTCCAGTCAGTGCTGTGCTTCAAACTGAGGCACTTCAAATGACTGGTGTACAGGTAACTGCGGAACGACCAGCGATTGAAAATACACTTACCTCATCAAAACAATATATTGATGGTAGCCTTACCACCAATTTAGCGGTTGCCACCGTTGAAGATGTGGTGAAAACACTGCCTGGTGTTACTGAAGAAGGTGGAAAATTACACCTGAGAGGTGGCCGCTCAGATGAAGCCATGTATCTGGTGGATGGGGCCTCATCAATGAGCCCGATTATGGGAGGCAATGCTATCCCCGTGAATCCATCTATCATCAAGGAACTCCAAGTGATTACCGGTACTTTCAATGCTGAATATGGTCAGGCCATGTCTGGTCAATTCAATACAGTGTTGAAAGAAGCAGAGCCCGGCGTACACGCTACTCTCGCCATGCGCACATCGCTTGGTCAACCTTATTTTAAAGGAGATGGCAAAGATTTTGAAGATTGGGACGTTTACGATGAAGTAGGAAAAGGTGTCTTTAAAAATGCAGCCGGTGAAACGCCTGTAGCAGCTGTAGCTGGAACCGATTATGCCAAAGATACCAGTTTTGGTGGCGAAAAAACCATCACTGATGTCACTGCCAGTGTAGGTGGTAATGATATGGGTATTATTCTTACTGCCAGAATGTATGATGACGCAGGTAGGCTTCCCGGGATTGGTGAGGATTATCAAAGTATCCAAGGGAAATTCAGTACTGTGCATATGAATAATCTTAAACTGACATTAGAATTCATGAACCTTAAAAGAAATTCATTTTATGATCCAACTTACGATGGCATGAAAATCGAAGGTTCTGCTGGAGAACAAATGGTGTGGGATTGGAAATATGCTCTGGGTCAATTCCCCAGGACAGAAGAAACAACTAACCAGTTTGGTATTTCAGCCAATTATGTTCTTTCGCCCAATACGCATATTACGGCGCGATTTGATAACCTTTCTAAAGTACAGACCGATGGTGCAAAATATGGTGGTCAATTCATCGATTTCGAAACAGTAACCACTGTATCGAAGGGTGTTAATTATAGTGGTGCTGACGGCCCTAACCATACTAAGGTATTAGAAGATACCCAGCATAGCAATTCCTGGTTTGGATTGTCCAACGTATATGGCCATTATTTTAACGCAAATGAGTCCCATCAGACTTTTGGACTATATGGGACCAGCCAAGTCAATTCTCGCCACTTATTAAAAGCTGGAGTGCAATATCGCTCTTATAACCTTTCTCGTAAAGGACATGATACCTGGTTTGGCAGAACAGTGGGTTATTCAGATTCGAGTCCACGGCTTCAAACCCAGAATATTCAAGATGTGGACCCAGTCGAAGTTGCAGCTTATGTTCAAGACCAGATGGAATTCAATGACATGATTGTGAACGTTGGAATTCGCTATGACGGTTTCAACGCTGGGGCAAAAAAAGGTGTTTGGGATGTTGATGGGCAAGGTAACACATTGTGGGAAAATCCTACTATCAATCCTTTTGACCCTGGTCAACGTCGCGCCACAACAATGAAATCAAAAATCAGCCCAAGGCTGGGTCTTTCATTCCCGGTGGGTGATGATATGGCTTTTCGGATAGCAAATGGAACCTTTTTCCAACGGCCTGCATTTTATGATCTGTTGGAAAATTACATGGTACAAATGGATGGTGGGACCGAATCCGGATATTTTGTTTACATTGGTAACCCAAACTTGGAGCCCATGATAACCAACACTTATGAAATGGGATTTCAGTACAATATAGCTTCTAGGTTAAAACTAGATTTAGCTACATATTACAAAGATATTTCAAATTGGGTCTCCTCGCAGGAAGTCACCAACATACCCTTTGTTGATGATGGAACTGGCTATGGGAACCCTGGTGGTTGGTCAACATCAGACCCCTACCAGGCTACACACTTTATTTACAAAACAAGTGACCACTTTGGAAGTGTAAAAGGAATAGAAATGAGTTTGTCTAGAACCGGTAGCTCTGGTCTGACAGGCATGGCCTCTTACACCTATTCAGTCGCGAAAGGAACAGCATCTGATAAAATCAACTCGGGTGCTGGAAACATCACCCAATCTGAAGGACGCAGGAAAGGCATTATGGCTATGACAACACTGTACTGGCATCGTCCCCATGTACTCAATGGATACATAGATTACCATACTAGCCTGGGTGGCATGTTTGACCGTATTGGCGGCAACATTACTTTCAATGCGCAAAGTGGACTCCCCCAGTCAGCTCGAGCAGGTGCTGCAGGTGCCGCTTTGGATGAAAGGGCGCCGGGGACTATAGATGTGAATGCACGTTTGGATGCAACGCTGAATTTAGGCGTAGTAAAACCAACAGTATTTCTCATGGTTGAAAATGTACTCAACAGAAGAAATGTTGTTATGATTGCGGATCCAGCTTCATTTTTTGATGAGGCTTCTTCCTATAAAGATGTGGCTTCAGGTCCTCGAAATAATCTGTTGGCCTATGGGGTCCCAATGACAATGCATTTTGGTATTTCCATTAACTATTAAGTCAAGCAAAAGGAGGATAAATTATGAAAATTATAATAAATCGTATCTCCCAGATGGCTCTGGCAGGCATCGTAATGTTTGGCTTAGTGGCTGAGTTGGGAGCGAAAGATAAACTAGACATATTGAAACTCAGACAGGGATACCTGTTTAAGGAATTCAACCCTGTCTTAGATCAAACCTATGTTTTCCATACAAATAATAACCTATGGATGGGTTGGGATTCTTACGGGAATACCGGTGATCAAACTTGTTCGGCAATTATACCTGGTTGGGTATATCCGGGATGCTTTACCACTGAAGGTGGTAAAGGGTTTTTGAACTACAATTGCCGCGCTGGTTATTGGATTGTTGGGAAACAGCTTGATGATGAAGGCGTAGCTCAATTTGTAGAAGGTACTACAGGAGAATATGTTGTAACTCGTGGTACAACGCCAGGTTCAACGAGCCAAGGATGGGCTGGAACTGATACTGACTATAATAAAGAACCCTGGGTCAGTACCTCAGAATGGTCAATTCCCACAATGAGTGTTAAAGTTAAAGCAACACGCCGCTCCTGGAGTTTCCCTGGAACAAAAAATACTTACTTTAAAGTAGGCTCACCAACATCCGATTATGATTTCAATGATTTTGTATTGGAAGAAGTTGAATTAGTTAATACTGGTACTAAAGATGTAACAGATCTAATTATGGGTGGTAAAGCAGACCATGATGCTGCTTGGAATGTTCCTTTTCCAGACTGGGATTTCCCTTTTTGGACAGATGATATTGTTGACTATGATGATGTTTCTATGGCTACACACTTTCTAGATGGAGATCGGCAATCATCAGCTGCAAACGATTTCGGGATTGATGACGATGGAAGAGATTATCGAGGTGTCCGTATTGGTCAGGTAGCGGTAAACTTAAATGGAAAAAATCATGACGCCTTAACCGCGACAGATGTAACCCATATGTGGTGGACCGGTGATGAAGACCCCCAGACTGCTTCAGCACGCCATGCAATGGCTAGCTTGGGTTTTTCTGGTGGCGATAAAAAAGGTGTTAATCCTAGTCCGCAAGACATGCGCTATCTACAGGCTTATGGTCCTTTTACCCTTGCAGCTGGCGATACAGTGAAACTCTCTTTTGCAGTTATTGCTGGTTCAGGGATGGATAATGTGCGTAATGCAGCAGCAGCAGCAAAAAAAGCTTACGACTGGAAATACAATGTTCCTAAACCACCATCGGCACCATCAGTTACCTCAGTGGCTACAACATCTACTGGATATGTAAAAATTGACTGGGCTTATACTGCCGCCCAGCAGGCTGCGGTTGACCCTGATATTGGGTCGGCTGACTTTGCTGGTTTCCGAGTATACCGGACCGTTGCAGCACCCGCTTCAAAAACTGCTGATATTTTTACGGCTGAGGGCGTGACAGCGGAAGATACAGAAGCTTTGGCCAATGGAACTGATTTCCCAGGTCATGCAGCTGGACCATACAAATTACTAAAAGAAGGGCCTGCATCGGCCTTTGGTTCGGGCGAATCCTTTTCATATACGGATGAAAAAGTAGCTGTTGGTCTTATGTACTGGTATTACGTAGCTGCATATGATAATGGCGGAACCAGCGCAACCCATGGAACGGTACCTTCATTGGAAAGTTATTATACGATGTGTTATCCCATGGTTGCTGCTCCAGATGGTAGTGGCAATATGATACCTACTGCTCCAGCAGCAACGGTAGTTGCACTGGAAGAATTGGAATACACCGACATTAATAAGAAAACAAGTTCAGATGTTTTTGTTTCTCCAAACCCATGGAGATTATCCATCATGAGTGTTTATTTTTGGAAGGTTGGTGATACAACCGGCAAACTTGCAGTGATACGGTAAAGGAGGGCATCATGAGAAAATCAAATAAAATGAAACAAATTGCGATTGCTCTTTTGATCACAATGTTTTTGCCAAGCACTTTGCTAATGGCCCAAAAAGGGGATGAAAATGATAAAGCGGGTGTTGTAGGTTTCAAATTCTTGAATTTGAACTATGGTGCACGTGGCTCGGCACTGGGTGGTTTAGCTGCTCAGGCTAGTGGCGCTGAAGCAATGTTTTGGAATCCAGCAGGACTAACCGGTGCAACTGGCATTGGTTTTACAGCTGGCCAAACCCAATGGCTCGTTGAAACCACCTATAATAATGTTGGTGTTGCAATGCCCCTTTTAGGTGGTGTGATGGGTGCATCAATGATGAGTGTTAATTATGGTGACATGATGAAATCCGGATGGTCTGGTGATACGGAGTACATTTTTACAGCCAATCAAGGAACATTTACCGCTTCAGATATGGCTTTACAGTTGAGCTATGGAAGAAAGTTATCGGATAAGTTTTCCATAGGCGGAACAGCAAAATCGATAACGCAAGAGATTGATGGTGAAAAAATGAGTGGAATGGGATTTGATTTTGGTACCCAGTTTGATGTTGGGTATAAAAATATGAGAGTCGGTGCCGTCATTTCAAATTTTGGTGCTGATGTGGATCCTGTTGAAACTAAAAAAGAAACGGCTACCGCCTTACCTGAGACATTTCAATTTGGTGTTGTAGGCCAGGCGTTTGGCGATGAAAATATGGGTTTAATGGCTGGGATGAATGTGACAAAATATTCCGATGCTGCCCAGCGTTATTCCTTTAATGGTGAATTTACCTTGATGGGGACTGTTAAAATTCGTGGAAATTACTCAACCGGTGCTACACAGCAACGGCTCACATTCGGTGGTGGAATCGTAGTTGCAGGTGTTGTTGTAGATATAGCTTTAGCTAGCACATCTGATTTCGGGGCTGTAACTCAGTTTTCACTCGGCTACAGTTTATAGTAATCCTCTCAGTTTGAAATAAAAAAGCCTCGCATTTCTGCGGGGCTTTTTTATTAGTACATTCATGGGTTCCGGTGTTTGTTTGTTGGATTATGACAATGATGGTGATCTGGATATTTATTTTGCTCAAGGAGCATCCCTTCCTGGATGGGAGGGTTCAAAAGAATTGATAAATCGCCTATTTCAGAATAATGGGGGGGAATGGTCTGATGTTACTAAAAAAGCCGGTGTAGGTGATCCATCTTACAGTATAGGATGTGCCTGCGGTGATATAGATAACGATGGAGATATCGATCTGTATGTTACCAACTTTGGAAATGATACATTTTTTCGTAATGAGGGTGATGGAACATTTATTGAGGCCACCGAATCCACTGGATTCAAAAATATCAAATGGGGTTCAAGCGCAGTTTTTTTTGATGGAGATCTTGATGGATGGCTAGATTTGTATGTGACTAATTATGTAGAATATACTGTTGATAAAAATCCTTGGTGCGGGGATCAGCATAGTGGTAGACGGGCATACTGTGACCCGGATGTGTTTAAAGGGATCTCAGATAAATTTTTCCATAATAATGGAGATGGAACGTTTACTGATTGGACTGATAAATCCGGGATTAAAAAGAATCAGGGTAAGGGGCTAGGCGTTGTGCCAGGGGATTATGATAATGACGGTGATATGGATTTTTATGTCGCCAATGATAAAGTAATGAATCTGCTTTATAATAATAATGGTAAAGCCGTCTTTTCAGAGGAAGCCTTGTTTTCTGGTGTGGGATACAATGAGAATGGTCGGGCCGAGGCAGGTATGGGTGTAGATTTTGGAGATATTAATCAGGACGGCTGGCTTGATTTATTTGTTACCAATTTCAGTGGAGAGTCCAATACTCTTTATTTGAATGATCAAAATGGGTCCTTTACAGATAAAACATTTTCTTTTGGCCTTGGACAGCCCAGCTTAGATCTATTGGGTTTTGGCACTAAGTTTGTCGATTTCAATTTAGATGGATGGCTGGACATATTTATTGTAAATGGACATGTAATTGATAATATCGCCCTGTTTAATAAAGATTATACACATGCGCAAAAAAAGCAGTTATTTTTAAACCAGACTGACGGTACTTTTAAAGAAATAGAAAATGCCGGCGACATAGATAATAAAAGCGTGGGCCGTGGGGCTGCATTTGGTGATATAGATAATGATGGAGACATAGATATTGTTATTTCAAACAATAACAGTAATTCAAATCTCTTAATCAATTTATCTAAACCAGGTAATAATTGGATCAATTTTGAATTGGAAGGCGTCACTTGCAATCGTGACGCGATTGGCTCAAAACTAGAATTAAAATCAAAAAGCGGTACACAGGTGGCTTGGGTGAATCCAGGCGCAAGTTATCTTGCTTCTAATGATAAAAGAATTCTGTTTGGCCTAATGAAAGATATGTACGTTGATAATCTGATAATCCATTGGCCAGACGGCCTAAAAGAATCATTTGATAATTTGGAGGCAAATTTATTTTACCATATAAAACAGGGGGGCGGAATATCTATTATAAACCATTAATCATTATCATCTTCCACTGCACACTTCTATATGCGCAGGTTTCACAACTTGAGCAAGCCAAGAAGGCATTGGAGGAACGCAAACCGCATGATGCTTACTCCATTTTTCAGGCAATAGTGGAATCAGATCCGGACAATATTGAAGCCCATAATGGAATGGCTAAATCGTTAGATTACACTGGTGATCCGCAAGGTGCGCTCATGGCCTATAATAATAGTTTGAATATTCAACCCAATCAACCGGAAGTATGGTTAAACATTGGCAATCTGTACTATACCGGTAAAGATTTAAGTAATGCTGCTAATGCTTATAAAAAAGCCATTGATCTGGATCCTCAATTTGGCCGGGCTTATAATAATCTGGCAACTGTTTACAGGGATGAGGAGAATTATCCTTCTGCAATTGAAATGTTTAAAAATGCAGTTGAAGCTGATCCAGATTATGCACGGGGATATCGAAACTTGGGGGATATATATACACTAATTGAAGATTATGACAATGCGATTTATTGGCTAAAAAAAGCAACATCAGTGGATCCCAATAATTTATTTGGATGGTACTGGTTGGGGCGAGCCCAATTACGATCCGGGAAACATGAAAATGCAATTCATAATTTTCAACGCGTAATCAAACAAAGGCCGGATTTGTTTCAGGTTCACCACAACCTTGGGGAGGCATATTTGGCTATCAATAATTTCGAGAGTGCCATTGATCACCTGAACACTGCAATTAATCTAAATCCAAATGGCACTATATTTTATGTTACTTTAAATAAAATATACCAAAAATTGGGTCAGAATGAATTAGCGATATCTGTTTTAGAAAAAGCACTGGATCGAAACCCCGCCCAAAGTCAGATTTACATTGAAAGGGGAGATATACATAAAGCACACCAAAGAATGGATGAAGCACTCGCAGATTACACTCAGGCTGTACTTTACGATCCCCGTTCATGGGAGGGCTACTATAAAAAAGGGGTTTCCCTGTATTATCAAAGCCGATTGGACGAAGCCCAAAAAGAGTTGCAAACCGCTTTGGTATGGAATGATATGTCCGCCAGTATTTACCATTTTTTAGGTTTGGTTTCTTTAGCAAAAAATAAACCAGTCAAAGCGCAGGAATATTTAATCCAAGGGACGATTCTAGATTCGACCAGCGCTGATCAATGGTTCCATTTAGGTCAATCCTTTATGCGTCAAAAAAAATGGAAGCATGCCTTACGTAGTTTGAATAAGTCACACCAACTGGACAATCAGAATCCTGAAACACTATATAACTTGGGTCAGGTATATAAAAAATTAGATAGAAACCAATTATCGCGGTTTTATTTAATGGAATTTAAAAAACAGTCTGACTATGAAAAAACCCGTGGGGATTTATTAGATCAATTACAGATGCGTCCAAACGATTTAGATTTGATTAGGGGATTAGCCCGTCTTTATGAGCGAAATGGACGAAGGGATAGAGCTATGGATGTGTGGTACAAAGCACTTTATTATGGAGATAGTACCGCCGTTGCAGAAATGGAGCGAATAAAAGGAACAACATCCCGGCAATGATTAAATATCTTATTGGTATTCAGGTTGCGACAGCACTATATCTACAGTTTTTTCAAGCGGACGAAATTTTTGCGCCAACTCTCGTAATAATTCATATTATTGCAGGGATCCTTGTACCAATTCTTTATTATGGGAAATCAGATATACAGAATAATAAAAATCAAACGGTAATCATTACATTTGCTTTTGCCCTGGCTACTGGCATTGGTTTAATGGTAACGGGTGTGACGGGATTTGGCCAGCTTATTTTGGGGTTCCACATTATTTTTTCACTCATCTTTATTATATTTGCTTTCCAACTGCTTACTTTTGATTTTATTAAGTTCATTCTTGTAACTGGTGCATTATTCATTATAGTAGTTATCGCTGGCGTAAAGGATTGGAGTGCAATAAATCAAGAAAATAAAATTGCTAATTTTTTGCCATCGCCCGGATCAACCAAATCTGGGAATTATATTGAAGCCAATAAAATTAATCGTTCCGCCCGTTGCGGGACTTCAGGATGTCACCCTGATATTTATCAGCAGTGGTCACAGTCAGCTCACCGCTTTTCTTCTTTTAATAATCCTTTTTACAAAGCATCGGTGGACTATTTGCTTTCAACGAGTGATACTACCACCGTTAGATGGTGTGGCAGCTGCCATGATCCCGTAATGCTGTATTCTGGGTTAATGGTTGGTACACCTGATGTTGATCTACCTGAAGCACATGCAGGTATTACATGTGAAATATGCCATGGGATAATTGATATCCCTGATATTACTGGAAATGCAAACTATGTTTTGGATTCACCTATTGAATATCCTTTTTCTCATTCAAAAGGGATGTTAGCAGCGGTAAATCGTATGTTGATTCGTACAAAACCTGAAGCTCATCGTAAAGCGATGCTTCAACCACTTCATAAATCAGAAACGTTTTGTGCCACTTGTCACAAAGTGAGCCTTGATGTACCGATTAATCATTATAAATGGTTGCGGGGTCAAGATGAATATGATGCTTGGCAAGCTAGCGGCGTAAGTTACAATGCAGTAGCTGCATTTTATAATCCACCTCAATCTCTTACTTGCCAGAGTTGTCATATGGCGTTGGAAAAATCAAATGACCGCGGTAATGATTATCAAAAGGTATTTGGCCATTTTTTCCCCGCAGCCAATACAGCCCTGCCATCATTAACTGACTTAAAGAATAGTGAATGGATAAATCGTACGACTCGATTTTTACAAGATGATAGAATTAACATCGATATTTTTGGTGCAATAATTGATTCTGAATTAATTGCTCCACTTGGGGATCGATTGCAAGTTAAACCGGGTCAGCAAGTTCGTTTTGAAGTTATAGTAAGAACGAAAAAGATTGGACATACATTTCCTGGTGGCACGATTGATTCAAATGAACCCTGGCTGGAAATCATTGGAACCGATCAAAATGGCAAGATCTTTTTTAGTAGTGGCTCTATTCAGCCGGATAAACATGTGGACCCATCAGCTCATTTTTTCCGCGGTGTTTTGTTAGATGGAGATGGTGAATTTATTCTAAAAAGAAACCCCCATGAATGGCGAACCACTTTATATAATAATTCAATTCCTCCGGGTTCTGCAGATGTGATTCATTACACGTGGCTTGTACCAAGTGATTTTGATGAGGAAATAAATTTAATCGCAAAGGTGAATTACCGAAAATTTAATCGTAGTATCACAATTCATTCTTTGGATGAGTTAATTGACCTTCCGGTTGTTGAAATGGCCAAAGATGAAATTATTATTTCCCTTTTAGAAAAAACTGAATTAGCAAATAATGCTGGTATGCGTTACAATGACTATGGTATTGCCATGTTGCGTCAAAATAATTTGGAAGCATCTCGATTAGCATTTGAAAATGTAACAAATCTGATGACAGATTATGCAGATGGATATGTAAACATGGCGCGTGTTCTAATCAAAGAGGGCAAGTTTAATGAGGCTAAATTTCAACTAAATAAAGCAATTGATTTGAAAAATAATTTTCCAAAAGCAAAATATTTTCTGGCGCTTATTTCCAAAATGGCTGGTGATTATAAAGAAGCAATCACGTTATTTAAATTTGTTAGGGAAACACATCCTAATGACCGGACTATGCTAAAGCACTATGGTCAAACGCAATACTTTGCGGAAAATTGGATTGATGCCAGTTTAATATATAAGAATGTACTTCGCATCGACCCTGAGGATGTCGAAGCACATTATAACCTGATGCTTATTTATCAAAAATTAGGTGATTTAGGACAAGCAAAATATCATAGTGAAAAATATTTAAAATATAAACCAGATGAACAAGCTCGGTCCATCAGCCAAACTGCCCGGCTGAGATTTCCCCACGCTAATAATGAAGCTCAACAGGTTCATTCTCATCAACTGATTCAAAGAGAATTGTTCAGTACACTTAAATAATATTTATCAAAAGCTGCCAGCAAGCTTTCCTGACCTGAATAGGGTGCTGGAAAATATTTTTTTGATCGAATTCCCAATTGCGCTAGTTCAGATATATACCAATCTTGTTTATTAGTCATGTCCCAAAAATCAATCGCATCTGATGTTTTGTATTTCCCAGAATCAACTGTTTGTTTAGAAAACAACCATGAACATGTCACTTTGCATTTATCAATACCTTCTGGCCAAACAGTATGATACATAACATATTCCGGGTGAAGACTTAAAAGCATATTGGGAAATATAGAATAATAATACACACGATTTAGATTATCACCTTTCACACCGTTTAATGGTGGGCAGCATAATTGGCCACTGGCTGTGATACTTTTCTTATCTTCATTCAAATCCATATAGCCGCCCAAGAATGGGCCCTCATAGAGATCATTATGCCCACCCATATAATTATGAATCGCTGCTAAGTCAGGATGAAGAATAGGACAGTGATAGCACTCGCAAAAATTCTGAATAACCAACTTCCAATTCCCATTTACTGTATATTGTTTTGTTTCATGAACAGCAAGGTCAACAATATCCCAGTGGCTAAATCTATCCATCAATGGAGCAAAAGCAGTTGCAAATTTTGTTGGAGAATCAGATAAATTAATTAATATAAAACCATCCCATTCAGCAATGGCTACAGGATGGAGTGAGTAATCATCTTTATTGAATGTGTCTACAGCATCCATGTTCGGAGCTCCAAATAACTGACCATTTAAATTATAGGTCCAACCATGGTATTTGCACTGAATCGATTTTGAGAATTGTCCAGATTCATTTTCACAAATTCGTGTACCACGGTGTCTACATACATTATAATAAGCAATTAATTCACCATCATCGCCTCGTAAAACAATGACACTTTCAGTGCCAATATTGATCACTTTATATTGCCCTTTTATCTTAAGATCAGATGATCGTCCTGCGCAGATCCAATTTTTTAGAAAAATGTTTTCATATTCTTTTTGGAGAATATCTGGATTTATATAATAATCCTGTTCAAGGGTATGGGCATCTTTAATAAGCGTTTCAGCTGTTTTTTTGAAATTCACGCTTTTAGTATCTCCCGTGCTGCGTTGAAACCATTAGTCATGTGAAAGCCACCTCCAGGATGAGTGCCTTTTCCGCAAAGATAAAGATTCTCAATAGGTGATTTATATTGTGCTGAGCTTATCGTTGGACGCATAAAAAAGAATTGATCCAATGTCATTTCACCATGGTTAAGGTTTCCCTCAGTTAAACCAAATTTATTTTCCAGATCCTTGGGTGAGAGAATATAAGTAGATTCTATCATAGATGAAATTTTAGGAATATAATTTTCTAGATTCTTAATCACATTATTTTTTAGTTGTTCTTTCAGATCGTCAGACCAATCTTGACCACGCAGATGGTAAGGTGCATATTGCAGCGTGGCAGATAAGACATGTTTGCCCTCAGGTGCAAACTTAGAGTTACGCACCGAAGGGAAAGTGAACTCAATGTAAGGATTTTCAGCAATGCGACCGTATTTTGCATCATCAGCGGCTCGTTCCAAATATTCAATGGAAGGACTAATGGAAAAAACAGTATTCATTTGGTCTTCTTTCACACCTTTAATCTCCGGAAGGGTATTTAATGCAAAGTGAATCCGGGACACACTACCACGATATTTAATATTTCGTAGTTGGGTATAAAAAGTAGGATTTAGTTCTTTTGGACCAACCAGGTTTATAAAAGTATTATGCGGATCCAAACCGGAAATAACTTGTCCTGCCTCAATGGTCTCTCCATCATTTAATGTGATACCACTGCAGACCGCATTTGCCACATTAATAGAATGTACAACAGCATTTTTTCGGACCTCGACACCATTGGATACAGCAGATTTTAATAAAGCATTGGCTAAGTTTTCTGTACCACCTTTTACAAACTGTATATAATGAAAAACACCATTGGCATGCACATGCTGATGGAGCAAATTATAGCCTGTAGCTGCAGAAAATGGTCCTAAGCTAATGTGGTTGATACCTGCAGTAGATACAGCACCTCGAAGTAATTCAGATTCGAACCATTCATCCATTAGTTCCGGCATCATCATTGGTGCAACTCGCATAAAATCGACCAGTACACGAGTACCATGTTTTTTTATTGGCTTTAGCATAGATCGTAAAGATAAGGCTTCCTTCAATCCTAAATCTGGAAGTTTTGGGGGTGTCAATTCATACAGTTTTTCTAAAAAAAGAGATAGGTTATCAATGTAGGTTGTAAATGTTTGCCAAGATTTGGCATCTTTATCGGAATGATTTGCGATGGATTTAGCCGTTTGATTCAAATCTTGATGAAATGAAATATGCTGTCCGTTTTGATCTAGAGCAATACGTACTATGTCCGGAGAAACCAATTCCAAATCTTCCGACACCAGATCCAATTGTTCCATGACCCTGGGATCAATCCACTTGATCGTATCGCTCAACATGTTGCATTTATATTTAGGTGCAAATTCTGACGTAACAGCCATACCGCCCACTTGGTCTTTAGCTTCAAGAATCAATACTTTCTTTCCAGATTTACCAAGAATAGATGCACTGACTAAGCTGTTCAGACCGCCACCAACAACTATAATATCATAGTGTCCCACTACCAGTCCTTTATAATCTTTTTTGCTGCCATTTCTCCAGGAGACCCTGTGATACCTCCGCCAGGATGTGTACCTGATCCACATTGATAATAATTGGTGATAGGAGTTTTATAATTAGCCCATTTTACTGCAGGTCGCAGAGCAAACAATTGTTGCAGCGTGAGTTCACCATGAAAAATATTTCCTTCCGTTAAACCAAATGTAGATTCAATATCAGCCGGCGTGAGCACCTGCCGATGAAGAATAATATCTTTAATATTAGGTGCAAAACGGGCAAGAGCATTGATCACAGCATCGCCAAAATCTTCCCTCTTTTGATCATCCCATCCTCCATTGATGTTGTAAGGTGCATATTGTACAAAGCAGGACATAACATGTTTTCCGGGAGGTGCCATTTCTGGGTCAAGTACTGATGGTATAATAATATCAATATAAGGTACTTCAGAAAAATTGCCATACTTAGCATCATCATAAGCTTTTTCAATATAATCAAAGTCTGGACTAATGGAGATGGCACCGCGAAGATGAGGCCCATTGCCTGGTAAACAAGTGAATTCAGGAAGTGAATCCAGGGCTAAGTTCACTTTGCCAGATGAACCGCGAATACGAAAATTTTTGATATCTGTCACAAAATCATTGGGAAGATCAGTTTCATCAACCATTTTTAAAAAAGAAAGTTTTGGGTCTAAAGCAGAAATAACTTTATCCGCTTTGTATTCATCCCCGTTTTCAAGAGCAACACCTATAGCCCGGCCATTATTGACAATCACTTTTTCCACGGGAGCTTCGGTCATTATTTTAGCGCCAAAATATTCAGCTGATCGGGCGATAGCCATGCTAACAGCTCCTGTACCGCCACGCTGGAATCCCCATGCACGAAATGCACCATCAATATCACCCATATAGTGGTGTAACATTACATAGGCTGAACCAGGTGAGCGAGGTCCCATAAAGGTTCCGATGATCCCACTGGCAGACATAGTTGCCTTTAGAGGTTCAAACTCGAACCATTCATCTAGAAAGTCTGCCGAACTCATTGTCATTAGTTTGGTAAGATATTCAAATTGTTCACTGGATAAAGTTTTAAAATGGTTCAGCAGTTTTTTCATAGCACTCAGATCAGGAAAACTCGGACGTATAGCATTTGGAGGGATCGTTTCGAGTATAGGACGGACAGCCATTCCGATCTGGCCCATTAATGGGCCGAACCGTGTGTAAGTTTCAGCATCCCGTGGTGAGTGGCGGTACATCTCACGATAGGTTTCATCTGGATCAGCTGTACGCATTAAATAATCATTATCTAATGGTGTAAATGTGCTTTCCAATGGAAGTAGTTCTAGGCCAAACTTGGGCAGCATCAACTCCCTGATTATATTGGCTTTTAGGAGGCTTACTACATAGGAACAAACAGAAAATTTAAAGCCAGGGAAAACTTCTTCCGTAACCGCTGCTCCACCAAGTACGTACCGTCTTTCCAGTACAAGTACGTCCTTCCCAGCGCGGGCTAAATAAGCAGCAGCGGTCAGACCATTATGGCCACCACCGATAATGATGGCATCATATTTTTTTATTGTGGGCATGACCGTTTTCTTTCTGGATCAAAGAAGGGCATATTGACTACTTTGGCAGGGGTAAGTTTTCGAAAATGTTCCACCTTGATCTCAAATTTTAATTTTGATCCCAATTGAGAAAACTCCGATTTTATATGTGCGAGGGCAATGTAACGTTTTAAGATGGGAGACCAACATCCACTGCTGGCATAACCCACCTGTTCATCACCATGGAATAAGGGGGTACTAGTTCGCCATGCGGTACTAGGAAGGCCAGGCGCCAGACCAACATCACGATAGAGATTTTCCAGTTCTTCCCATTCAATTTCAATACCAACTAAATTCCATTCCGGTCCACGTGACAATTCCGCTTTTAAAGCTTTTTTACCGATAAAATCTTTTTTCTTCATTTTTACAGCCCATCCTAACCCAAGCTCGTAGGGTGAAGATTTTCGCGGTTCGATAATAGCGTGACGTGCAGATATATAATCCACATCAAGTAAAATAAGTCCTGCTTCGATGCGGGCCATATCCAATGCCTGGAGACCTGTGGGTGTTAAACCATAAGATTTACCCTTATCCATCAATAAGTCCCAAACGGAGAGTGCATCCTTTGGGTCCATCCATATTTCATAACCCAAGTCACCGGTATATCCGGTACGGGAAATAGTAACAGATATATCATGAAACTGGGTATCCATCATCCAGAAAAATTTGAGACTGTCCAAAGAATCGCTAGCAATCGAATTGAGAATAGCACGAGAATTTGGACCCTGCAAAGCTAAAGCAGCGGTAGTTTTAGAATCATCTCTGATGGTTAAGTCCATCCCTGCTGCATTATGCTCGATCCATTCCAAGTTCGGTTCTGCACTGGTAATACGAAATTTATCTTTAGCTAATCTTTGTATCGTGCCATCATCTATCTGTTTTCCATCTTCATCACACCAGGGGGTGTACATAACTTGTCCAACTTTACAGATACCAATATTCCGTGTTACTAGGCGATCAAGAAATTGTTGGGCGTCCGGACCCGATATTATGTATTTATATAATGGAGTAATATCTAGTAAAGCGGCTTTGGTGCGTATGGCAAAGTATTCATTCTCATGGGTAAGCTCGTAATTAGTTGCTGCAAGATACCCTGACCACCGACGCCATTCTTGAGATTCATTCAATTTAGTTGTGCGCTCAAAAAAAGGCGAAAGTATAAGTTGAGTATGAGCCATGAATTGATTTTTATAACTCATGATTCAGACCTCAAAAATGGTCGGGTTAAGCAAGTTGGTCCACCTGTGCCTTTCAGGGAAATTTCTGATCCATCGTAAATATGCACTTCTACGCCTTTTGCTTCTAGCTGCTGTTGTGTTTTAGGGTTACCTGCAATCATAATACATTTTCTTGGTGCAATCGCTAGTACGTTACATCCCATCGAATTGTATTCTTCATCAGGAACTTCCAAAAGTTCGATTCCTAAATCGATTAAATATTGGCGAAAAAATACGGGGAGTAGCCGAGAGTAAACCAAGTAAAGATCATGATCAATAGGACTAACATTGCTCATAAGGTGCAAGCATTCTGTTGGGCCAGTCCAGTGAGGGAGTGGAACTGTTATAACTTTTTCAACCAAGTTGTCTAACAATGTTTTAAACTGGCGTATCCCTTCCGCATTAGAACGATATCCTTCTCCCACCGCAACCATTCTTTCATTGATCCAAACAACATCACCACCTTCAAGTTTTCCTGGTTCTTCAATCCGCCCAAGAATTGGTATATTAATTGATTGATAATAAGTTTCCGTGGCTGATGGTTCAGATAAACGATCTCTTTTCCCCATGTTACAAAGAATTATCCCGCCATTAGAAACAATACAGGGATCATGTGTATAAATAGAATCCAGTGTGGTGGAGTCATCACTGGGTAAATAATGAACTTCTGCGCCAGAAGACTCCAATAAGCCTACAAAGGTTTCATAATCAGTGAGAGCTTTGTCAAAATTCGGGACACTTAAATAATTTAGTTTGGATGACTGGTTGTTTAATTTGATTTGGTTTTGGTAAGCATCTTTGGGATGTTTAACTAAGACGCGACGGATGGGATCCACCATATTCTGGCAACCATAAGAATTAATCAATCGTACCTCCACACCAATCCACGATCATGTTTGCAATTATTTCTATTGTTTTTAGCACTTCATCAATTTCCACATATTCATTGGCCGCGTGTGCAAGATGAAGATCCCCTGGGCCAAAAAGAACGGCGGGAATATGAGCATGATTTGTGAAGAGGCGCAAGTCAGATCCATATGTTACACCTTCAATAATTGGGGCATCGCCAGTTGATTTCACAATTGCATGAGTGAGAGAATTAATCATAGGATCATCCAGATTAGTTTGCCCCGATTCAAACTGACCTTCAAACCATTCGATTACAGGTGGATTTTCTTTAAGCCAAGGATCATTATTAGAAATATTATGGATATGTTTTTCGAAGGCACCCCGAGCTTTGTCTGCTGTTTCATTGGGAAAAACGCCGAATCGTCCCTCAGCTACAACTGATTCCGGTACCGTAGAATGCCACTGCCCACCTTTAATTGTACCGATGTTAATAGGTGCGACACGATCTTTGGACTCAAAATAATCTGTATTAAATGAATTATGTCGCTCTTTCTCTAACTTTACAATAGATTGATGGATCAGGTTAAATTTTTCAATAGCACTTACTCCATCCCAACGTGTGGCTGCATGTGTGGCACGGCCGGGAATTGTCAGGCGGAAGGTAAGTGCACCAGATTGGATCGGACATATTTTTAAGGATGTTGGTTCAAGAATTACGGCCGCATCAGCAGAATAGCCTTTTATAATATTAGCAAGCGTACCGCAGCCACCAGATTCTTCTCCAACAACTGATTGAACCATAATATTGCCATTTGGTTTAAATCCTAGATCTTGAAGTGTTTGAATTGCAAATATTCCGGAAGCTAAGCCTGCTTTCATATCACATGAACCCCGTCCGTAAATCTTTCCATCCTTTACAAGGCCTGACCAGGGCGATTCGGTCCATGAGTTTTCCAACCCGGTAGGCACCACATCCACATGTCCATTTAGGATCAGTGATTTACCGTTTCCTTCATTTTTCCAATGTCCCAAAACATTCACACGGGAGTCAGGAGAAAATCCATCATCGCTAAAAGCGGGGTGGTTTTTTAGTTCAGCAAAATGAACAAATATCTTTTCTGTATCTAATCCAAGAGAGTTTAGTTTATCTTGGATGATTGTTTGAACAGGACCCTCATCATTTGCAAGGCTGGGGGACTTGATAAGTTTTTGAATGAAAGTGATAATATCATTCCGAGATGCTTCCACTTTGGATGCGATTTGCTGCTGTAAATCAACCATTCTTTTTCCAGTAATAATACATCGGGAGTCCGACTAAAATTATCCCTGCTCCAATGGCAGCATCTCTGGGTGCTTCCATGATGGTGTTTATCGTTAAGAAAATTGCAAAAAGAATAAAAATTATTGGGATCCAGGGATACACCGGTGTTTTGTACGGTCGTTCCATATCAGGTTTTTTATTTCGTAGAATAATTACTGCGCCAGCAGACATACCATAAAATATCCAGGAAGCAAAAATAATATAGGTGATCAATTGGTTGAAAGTCCCGGTAAAAGTGAGAAGGCAAGCCCAAACGCATTGGATAATCAATGCATTAGCCGGGGATTTAAACCTGGGATGAATTTGCGAAGCTTGATGAAAAAACAATTTGTCCTTGGCCATTGCATAATTGATCCTGGCACTGGTTAATACGAATCCGTTGTTTGCACCGATCAAGGAGATTAGGATAATTAAAGTGACAATAGCAGCGCCTTTGTTACCAAGAAAAACAGAAGCAGAATCAGATACAACTAAATCGGAGCCATTCATCCCAGTAAAACCAAGCGTATAGATTAAAACATAATTTAGCAGTAGATAGATTGTTACAACAATCAGCATGCAAAAGATAAGTGACAAGGGAATATTACGTCCGGGATTTTTAACTTCACCCGCCACATAGGTAATAAAAATCCAACCATCAAATGTCCAAAGAACAGAAACCATTGCTAATCCTAAAGGACCAACTAATTCTGTAAAAGATTGATCCGAAAAAAAAGGGCTCAGATTTTGATTCGAACCACCTTCCATCACTAAACCCAATATGATGATACCAAATATGGCGCCTAATTTTGAGATTGTAAATAGGTTTTGAAACCGAGCTCCTGATTTTACGTCCAGAATATTAATGATTGTCAGTAGGACAATTGTAGCAACGGCAATACCTTTAATACTGATATCAGTTATTGGAAAGAAAAATCTCAGGTATTCAGAAAACGCAACTCCGACTGCAGCAATGGAAGCAGTATTAATTACCGCTATGGCAGACCATCCGTAGAGGTATCCCCAAACTGGGCCATAAGCTTCGCTCAAGTACACATATTGACCACCGGCCCTAGGCATAGCAGCACCTAACTCCGCCACAGAAAGAGCTCCAAAAAGGCTAACAATGCCACCAGCAATCCACACCATAAAAAAGAGTGAGGCCGAACCAGTAAACATGGCAACGGCTGCTGGTACCATAAATATACCTGATCCAATGATTCCACCAGCATTGATCATAGTAGCATCCAAAAGGGAAAGCACCCGCTTCAGTTTCGGTTGATCAGACATTGACAAAATGAAGAAAAGTTATTTCTTTTCCCAGAAATCTTCCAGTTCTACACCCAGTCCATCCGCTACTCGATTGACGTAGGCGAAATAAGCTACAATTTGATTAATATCTAAAATTGCGCGATCATTGAAGCCTACATTTTTAAGACGTTCTACATCTTCCAAGATCATATCCCCCGGGCGCTCAGTCAGTTTAACAGAATAATCCAGCATAGCCATCTGTTGAGGTGTGATATCCGCCAGTTTATAATCGGACTTTAATTGTTTGACCAGTGTTTTATTTTTTGTGAGTTTGAGAAGACCTTCTCCATGGTGAATGATTCAGTAATGGCACTGATTAATAGTTGAAACCACAACTGCAATCATTTCTCTTTCTCGTCTATGGAGAATTGATTTACCATACATGGCCATTTTATATAGCCGAACATGAGCATCCAACGACTCAGGATTGAGGCTGTGAATTTTTAGAATATTATCCACACCACCCCAGGGTTCAATTAAATTATTATACTGATCTTTTAATGAACCAGTCGCTTTTTCTTCGTTTATTACATTAATCCAAGCCATCATTTTTCCTACTTAATTAGATAAAATATAAACATATTTTAGTTCATATTTACTTCTGAATTAGAAAGTTCATCTAAGTAATATCCAACAGTAAAAAAGAATTCAAGAATTAATCATATGAAAAAGATTTCTATACTTACTGGTGCTGGTATGAGCGCTGAAAGTGGACTTAGAACATTTCGCGATAGCGATGGTCTGTGGGAATCACATAATGTATATGATGTAGCGACTCCCGAAGCTTGGCAAAGGGATCCTGAATTAGTCCTTAAGTTTTACAATGAACGTCGAAAACAGATTCGAAAAGCAAAACCTAATAAAGCACATTTGGCATTGGCTAAACTTGAAAAGAAATATGATGTACATATCATTACTCAAAACATAGATGACCTACATGAAAGAGGCGGTTCTAAGCAGGTACTGCATCTTCATGGTGAAATTAATAAAGTACGGAGTACAGTTGATTCAAGATTAATTTATGAATTGGATCATTGGGAAATGAAGCTAGGAGATACGTGCGAAAAAGGGTCTCAGCTAAGGCCTCATATCGTATGGTTTGGTGAACCAGTGCCTAAGATTGAAACGGCAATTCCGATTGTTGAAACCGCTGATATTGTTATTGTAATTGGAACATCCTTAGGAGTATATCCGGCAGCAGGTTTAGTTAATTATGTGGCACCATTTTCAGAAAAAATTTACATTGATCCAAAGGGACTTACAGAAAATGATACTAATTTTAATGTTATTAATGAAAAAGCCGGAATAGGCGTACCAATATTAGTAAATAAATTATTATGAGTTATTTTCATACTATTAAACTAATAAAAACCGTGATTCTTTTTAGTAGTCTCACCCTTTTATTTAGCCAGGGCATACCTCTTTCTGAAATCAAATATAAAGAAGAAAAAATAATTACAAGCCAACCGGATCCACGAGCCCACTATTTCTCAATGGCTGTTCAGGGTGGAATTATTATAGCCGGGGCAATTTTCTGGAATTATTCTGAACGCTGGACCGGGGAATTTGGAATAGAAAATGAAGGCTGGTTTGGAAAGGAATCATATAATGGAGGTGCTGATAAATTGGGTCATGCTTATACATGGTGTTTATTGACCCGTGGACTGATTCATAATTATGCACGCCATGGATATTCCAGAAAATCTTCTGCTTTTTGGGGATTTACTATCCCTGCATTCAATGGTATAATTATAGAGATATTGGATGGATATACAGATTATAATGCTTCCACGGAAGATATAGTGTTTAATCTTTTGGGAAGTGGATTAGGCGCTTATTTATATTTAAATCCGAAATTAGATGAAATGATTCACTTGGATTGGTCGTATTTACCTTCTAGTGATTTTACAAAAAATATAAAAAAAGATTTTACTACTGACTACGCCGGTCAGGTATTCACATTAGAAATAAACGCTAAGGGCGTGAGAAAAATCTTAAAATATAACCACCCCAGTGCGATCGATTATCTTCAGTTAGGATTTAGTTATTATACCAGGGGGTATAGCGGTGAATTGAATACAAATAAGCAACGATTTGCAGGGGTTTCACTTGGCATTAATCTTCAGGAATTTTTCAAGGAAGGGAGTTCAGCTCGAACATTTGTAAAATACTTTAAGGTTCCATATAGCTTTACTGGTATCTTCAGGGAGTTAAATACAAATCAAACAGAAATACAAACTGGGAATACAGTATTTAATTATTGAAAATGAAACACTTTTGGTTCAAGAAATAAACTGAATTATGGATAGAAAAGAATTCTTAACAACAAGCGCTATTTTGGCAGGAGCAACAATTTTACCTTCGAATTCGGTATTTGCAGAAAATATAAATAACAATGGCATCGACAAACTAACAGATGCGAACGGGAATTTTATTCACCAACCACTGCCTTACAATACTGACCATCTTGAACCCTATATGGATGAAGAAACATTACACTTACATCATACATTCCATCATGGTGGAGCTGTTAAAGGAGCGAATAAAGACATAGAAATGATAAAAAATGTGATGAATAGTGGCGATTTGACACTGGCTGACCACTGGACAAAGAAACTTTCATTTCACCTTTCCAGTCACATTTTACACAGCATTTTTTGGACAAACCTGGCAAACAAAAAATCTCAACCTACTGGTGATTTACTTAAAAGAATTGAAAAGGATTTTGGTTCTACGAATAAAATGCAGGGAATGATCGCAAAAATATCAAAATCAATAGAAGGAAGTGGCTGGGGAATTCTTGCGTATCAACCTTATTCAGATAATTTGGTGGTTCTCCAATGTGAAAACCATCATAAGTTAACGGTTTGGGGCGCAGTCCCACTTTTGGTCATTGATGTATGGGAACACGCTTATTACCTGAAATATAAAAATAAGAGAGGCGACTTTGTGGATGCCTTAATGAATATTATTAACTGGGATAATGTAGCACAACGATATGATATTGCTTTAAAATTTAAATAAATGAAACGCCTCTGGCTCAAATAAAAGAGAATAAAATGAAACGATATACAAAAGGATTAATAGCAGGGATATTACTTACTGCAAGTGCCTTACCTCTTATTGCCCAGGAAGATGCGAGTGGTCTAACACTTGAAAAGGATGGGGAACAGGTATTGATTCCCTTGGGTGAATGGGTAGGGGTCTCCGGTATCTACTATCCTTGGGTTAAGGTAGTTCGTGGTATTTATTTGGGTATGACGGTTGATGCCCTCCGCATCCAGGAAAAAGGTGAATCTTTTGAAAGGGAAATTCCCATGGATGAAATTGGTTCGATTTTTAGAGGCAAAACAAAAAGTACCAAAGAATATGTGGGGGATGCTGCAAGGTTTGGCTGCTTGGTTTCTCTTGGCATAGGAGGCTCTATTACCGTTATTTTTTTAATTGCAAGTCAACTTGATCTGGAGGCGCTCCCCGGCATTTTTATGTTTGGTGGTCTATGGACTGTCATGTCAAGTATTATTACAGTCCCCAGTGGTATTCTATTAGGGTTTATCCGTGCAGGAGTTGCCGAAGGTAAAGCAGTGGAATATGTGATTGGCGATGGGGAATGGGTGATTGTTAAATGAAACGCCTCTGGCTCAATAGTACCCATATAATACCCACTTTTTGGTCAAAAGATGTCAAAAGAGGTCTTTATAGGTACAAACAAAAAACCCACCGGTTAAAGTGGGTTTCTTGTCATAAACTATTAAAGAATAGTCGAGTGATCCGGGTGAGACTCGAACTCACGACCAATGGCTTAAAAGGCCACTGCTCTACCAACTGAGCTACCGGATCATAAATGGGTCGATAATACTTGAAAAATCGATGGAAAAATTATGTTAAACATGCTGCCTTTCACAGGGAAAAATCACTAATCTATCACACCTTCAATACAGGTAGTATTAAAACCGCCACGTGTATTATAAACTGTTGTGATTTGAATTTTTTCTGTATCTAAAGCCGATTTCAAATCATTGTAAATTCGTTTTGTCGCACCTTCTTGATAGATTCCTACATTACGGAAACTGACAAAGTAATATTTCAATGATTTTAGCTCAATACATTTTCCGCCGCTAGGATAGTATTCAATTTTAACATAAGCCAGATCAGGCAAGCCACTGAATGGGCAAACAGCGCTGAATTCATCTGTCTCAGTCATAATGTACTGGTTTGGACTATCGAAAGGGAATGTTTCCAAAAAATTAGGATTAATCTCTTCCTCACCTTTGAACTTAAAATATTTATCTTCAGCTTTTGGCATCTTTACCTCGATAGATACAGCCTGTTGTGCAGGTTTCTTTCACCTCAACTGCCGCTAGAAAATCCAGATTTGGTTTTAATTGGTCCCAAATCCATTTGGCCAAGATTTCACTAGTTGGATTCTCAAGTCCTTCAATTTCATTTAGATAGTGGTGGTCAAGTTGATCATAGATTGGATCAAATGCTTTTTTAACATCGGCAAAATCTTCTACCCAACCGATAGAATCATCCACTGGTCCGTCTAATGTAATTCGTACTTTAAACGAATGACCATGCAATCTTCGACATTTATGATTTTCAGGTACATTTGGCAGCAAATGGGCCGCCTCAAATGTAATATCTTTATAAATTTCCATTATTAACTAAGGTATACCTAAAAATTTATGTGTTTGGAGACTTACTCTCCAATGGGGATGTGCAGCGCAGTAAGATAAGGTTTTGTTCGTGTTTTTTTCTCTATCAATGCCATCCATGGGTTGCAAAGAGAAATGGTCAAAATCCAAACTTTCAAATTGTTTTGGGTTACCACCAGATTGAGGATAAACTAATTTTAATTCTTGTCCTTTTGTTAGCACCAATTCACTACCAATTTTAGGACTGACACACACCCAATCAATCCCATCAGGTGGTAAAATGGTACCATTGGTTTCTATAGCAATTTCAAAACCTATATTGTGAAAAGCCCCTACGAATGCACTGTCTATTTGAAGTAGTGGTTCGCCCCCAGTACAAACCACATAAGGCTTTGATTCAGATTTTATAGGCCAGAATTGTAACGTATGTTTGGCTAATTTATCAGCTGTATTGAACTTGCCGCCACCGGGTCCGTTGTTACCTACAAAATCTGTATCACAAAAATCACAAATTGCATTTTTTCGATCTTTTTCGAGTCCTGACCATAGGTTGCATCCGGTAAATCGTAGGAAGACTGCAGGCCGGCCGGTATGGTGCCCTTCTCCTTGGATAGTATAATACACTTCCTTAACGGAATACATCTCAATCTGAATAAGTTAAGGGATCGATAAGGCCTGCTTCTTCAAAGCCCTTGATTCGTAGTTGACAAGCATCGCAATGTGAACATGCAGTTCCATCCTCTTTTGGGTCATAGCAAGAATGAGTTAAACTGTAATCCACACCCATTTCTATACCCAGGCGGATGATTTTTGCTTTAGTCAAATTGATGAGAGGAGTGTGTATTTGGATATGGCTTTGACCTTCTATCCCAGATTTAGTTGCCAAGTTTGCCATATTTTGGAAAGATGAAATATATTCAGGTCGACAATCAGGGTAGCCACTATAATCAAGTGCATTTACGCCAATAAAAATATCACTGGCACTCAATACTTCGGCGTAGGCCAGAGAAAAAGATAGAAAAATTGTATTCCGTGCAGGTACATAGGTTATAGGTATATCTTTCGAAAATAAAGCTTCGTCACGGTTTTTAGGTACATCTATATCATCGGTTAATGCTGAGCCGCCAAAAGCTCGCAAATCAATATTGGAAATTATATGTTCTTTAGCACCAAGTGATTTTGCAACGGCACTTGCGGAGTCTATTTCAAATTCATGACGTTGACCATAACGAAAAGATAGGGCATAGGGTTCAAAACCGTTTTGCTTTGAAATAGCTAGACAGGTAGCAGAATCCAATCCGCCGGATAATAAAATGACTGCTTTTTGCATAAGTTTTTGGGAATTTTCGTTTTGTAAATTACATATGAATACTATTTTGAAACCGAATACAGAATCACCTATTTTCCTTTAATAATTTTGAATGTGGGGAAAGAATTACCATATGAAAAAATGGATATTACTTACCGGTTTGTTTATCAGTTGTCAGGAAGATAATCCTGTTCCTTTTGATGAAACATTGCCAATAATAAATATAGATAAAATCCGAATCACTGAGTCCGGCGGAGGATTTGGTATGCCAACAACTTTTTCTTTATCCTTTACTGGTGAGATTATCAACCAAACTGAAAATGTGTTTAAAACTTATCGACAAAATATGAGTTTTACAGCGGCTAATGGTAATCAGGTCAATGGGCAAATGACACTGCCCATGTTTCGATGGTTATGTCCATATGACACATTATACGGCGGTGGCCAATCAGATAATTTTGCGGAAGGCTTTATTGATACAATAATGACCTGGGAAAGCGTTACCACTGGTTCAATCATTACCTACGGGGTAGGTAATGAATGTGAAAATTAAGGTTTTTGAGCTACCATCATGATTTCCACGAGGGCATCTCGGGGAATACGCGCCGCCTCAACGACGGCCCTAGCGGGTGGACTTTCTACAAAATATTTAGCATATACTGCATTCATTGCGGTGTAATTATTTAAATCCGATAAAAATACTTGGGTTTGAACAACATAATTAAAGTTAAAACCTGCTTCTTCTAATACTGCATTCAAATTTTGCATCACACGGTGTGTCTGAACCTCGATACCTCCCTCAACCAACTGTCCTGATTGAGGATCAAGAGCAATTTGGCCAGCAAGGTATAATGTATTCTGAACTTGAATTGCTTGTGAGTAAGGCCCTATTGCTTGTGGAGCCTTATCCGTCGAAATAACTTTCTTACTTTCTATTGATTCGCATGAATATAAAAGGAAAATATAAAGAAATATTATTGTTTGCTTCACTAACTCACACCATTTTTAATGATATTTTCCATAGCATCAGCAAATCTATCAATCTCTTCAATAGTTGTATAAACATGAGGAGTTATTCTACAGCCTGTAAACTCAGCATGATTAATGGCAACAACAAAAATTCTATATTTATCCCAAAGTTCTTTTGCTACAGCTGAGGTATCAATACCTTCAATTTCAACGGTTGCAATTGCACAACTTTTGCCGGGCTTTAAACTTGTATGCAGTTTAATTCTATCATTTTTTAATAGTCTTTTGGCCCAACGATCTCTTAAATAAATTAACCTTTCTTCTTTATTTTTGCTTCCAATCCCTTGATGAAAAGTAAGTGCGTCTCCAATAGCTATTTTGTTGGGGCAAGGGTGAGTTCCAATTTCTTCAAATTTTCTAATATCATCTTTACTACATTCTCCTGGAGCTTGCATTGGCCAAAGGTCAGCTATTTTATTTTTACGAACATAAAGCATACCCGTACCAAAAGGCGCAGAAAGCCATTTATGTAAACTTGTAGCATAATAGTCACATTCTAGATCATCAAGATTGAAATCAAAATGCGCAAAGGTATGCGCCCCATCCTTGTCAGTGCAATTTCTTCAGTATCACAATTAAAAAATCTAGCCATTCTTTTTCGAACTGTTTCTTTTTGTGGCTCTAAGATTCGCCACATTGAATATGCTGGAGACGTATTAGAAAAATCTAGATGGCGCTTTAGTGCCTCTTGGACTACAGTAGGAGCAGGACTTACTCCTCCATTATTTAAATTAATAAGGCCACGATCTGCAGTGTACCCTTGTTGTATTTCTCTCCAGTAACTTTCATCCCGGGCGATATCTTTTGGATTGCCAGTCGCACTCTTTATTTTAGAAAGCGCTTTTGCCATCAAAGTAGGATTAGTCATTACCACCGAAGCCACAGCTGCAGGCTTAGCGATAGTACCTAAAAATTGACGACGGTCTAAGTTTTTCATAAATCCTCCTGCTATAGAAATGTATGTATTATAAGGATAAGAGTTTACCGCTGGAACAAACTAATGTCAAATGTACCTGGGATTAAAATATTTAAGAATTGATTAAAAATACCGCAGTAAATTTCTAAGTATTCAGGTCATAATATTATTAGGAGCGGAAATAATGAAAAAAATTAAATGGCTCATTGTAATTACAGTGGCATTTTTGGGTGCTCAGGAAGAAACAAATGACACGTTGCAATTTAAATTTGAACCAGATTCATTTTTTCTACATGTCGGTGAAACTGCCGAGGTTACAATAAAGTTATTAAGTCCAAATGGAGAACTATCTCAGAACCCGTTTTTTGTATATGGTCAACCCCGTAGATCTTTAGAGGTAACCCCAAGAATTAGTGATTCCACTGGTATTGCGCACGTAAAAATAAAACCCCATAAACCAGGTAAATTAAAATTAAGAACGCGCAGCATTTCGGTAAAGCGGGGAGATCGTGTATATGGTTCAGCAATTATTGAAGTGCCAAAACCTCCATTAAAATATATCACATTTAAAAATCCAGAATCGATATTATATGTAGGGACTTCAAAACGATTTGAAACAGAAGTATATGATGAAGCTCAATTATTACGTAAAGATGTAGATGTTTCCTTAACTGTTTCAGATACTAAAATAGCTGAATTTGATGCGCTCGGCACACTAAAAACAAAAAAGGTGGGGATCATTAATATTACCGCATCCACAAAAGGTATTAATGAGTCTATAGAGTTGAGGATTGTAAAAAATCCTGTACGCCGTTTAGCGATCTCAGCTACAACAGATCAAATTCGAACAGGCGATGTACTTCATTTTGAAGTGAATGCATATGATCGGAGAAATCAAATTGTACCTAATGTCCCTATCCATTTTTCGTATAAGGGTAAAGCAAATTACGGAATTGGTTTGCCGGCTTCAGCTCAAATATCTTCCGATGGCCGGTTTGTAGCGGAAAATGATGGCATTTATACAATAAGCGCTCATTCCAGTGGTTATTCTACACGTAAAACAGTCAAGGTTGTCCCCAGGGAGGTAAGCAAAGAAATTGAATTGGTTGGGCACGGCCTTATTTCAAATGTTTATACATCGGATTTATGGCTATGGCCAGGTATTGGTAAACATGAGGGTAAAGATTTTGCCATTACCGGTACATGGGGTGCCAATGGTGAGGCATATTTTTGGGATGTAACCGATCGATCCAATTTAAAGATAATCGATACAGTGACAGTAGATGCGAGGACTGTTAATGATGTAAAAATTTCAGAGAATGGTAAAATCGGAGTGATTAGTCGTGAAGGTGCATCAAACCGCAAGAATGGGTTTGTCATTTTGGATGTATCTGATCCGTATAATGTAGAAATATTATCTGCATTTAACGATGATATGACTGGCGGGGTACACAATGTATACGTTTATGAGGACCATGTTTATGCAGTAAATAATGGTCGCAAGTATGATATCATTAATATTGAGGATCCACGAAATCCTTTCCGTGTTGGTGTATATGAGCTTAATACACCTGGACATAGTATTCATGATGTATGGGTGGAAGATGGAATTGCTTATTCGTCAAATTGGGCTGATGGAGTTCATGCTGTCGATGTAGGTGGATTAAAATTCAATGAAAAAAATAGAGATAAAATACAATACAATCCTTTATTGATGAAGGCGGGTCAAGGCAGCCCATCTAATCCGGTCCATTTAGCAGATTTAATAGACCCTAATGGCCATAACCATGCGGCATTTCCATTTAAGAGCCAATCTACTGGCAAATTTTTCATTGTAACTGGCGATGAATGGTTTCCTTGGCGTTATCCGAATAAACCTAGGCCATACATGCCCCGGGGGGGCTTTCACTTTTTAGACTTCACTGATATTGAAAATCCAAAAGAAGTGGCTCTTTATGATATTCCAGAAGCAGGGTCTCACAACCATTGGATTAAAGGTGATACTCTTTATGCAGCTTATTACCAGGGCGGTCTAAGAATTGTAGATATCTCTGGTGAGCTTATGGGTGACCTATATCGGCAAGGTAGGGAAATTGCTTTCTTTCAAACAGGTCACCAAAAAGGTCATATCCCAAACGCACCCAATGTATGGGGAACAATCCCCTACAAAGGATTGATCTTTTTCACAGATATGTACAGCGGATTGTATTGCGTTCGCTTATTAGAAAAAGATAAAAAGAGAAGCGCTCCCTAGATCAAAGCCCATATCATATAAAACAAAATGTGCCGATAAAGGGTTCTGTCAGCCGGCGCAGGGCAAGTGATCTAAATAAATATCAAAAGATAAATTATGTGTTTTTAACACATTGAATAAAGATGAACTCAAAAAAAATCATTAATTTTTTGAAACCTGCAAATCCAATTATTGTTGCTATCATTTTAAATGCAATAACATTTTCCCAGGAAGATATAGCTAATGATAAGCGAGTGATTATTACAAAACAAATATCCACGGGTAAGATTGCATTGGATGGATTATTAAATGAACCAGAATGGAAAATGGTTTCGCCTGCCAAGAATTTTATCCAGCGGGACCCAATTGAAGGAGCGCCCAGTACCGAAAAAACAGAAGTATATGTTATTTATGACGAAGATAATCTCTATATCGGTGCCATGCTGTTTGACAGTAACCCGGATGGAATTCTTGCTTACCAAAAACGTAGAGATCAGAGCCTACGTACCGATGATCGTTTTATGTGGATTTTAGATACCTTTCTCGATGGGCGCACCGGTTACTTTTTTGAAGTGAATCCTGCCGGGCTTATGGGAGATGGTCTTATTGTAAGTAGTGAATCCTATTGGGGAACAAATAAAGACTGGAATGGGATTTGGGATGCAAGAGTAGTGATTGTTCCTGAAGGTTGGTCTGTAGAAGTGGTTATTCCCTTCCGCACATTAAATTTTAATCCAAACCTTGATACCTGGGGAATCAATTTTCAGCGTACAGTTCGCAGAAAAAATGAAGATGCCAAATGGAATGGATTTCAGCGCAATAAAAAATTGACAACTCCGATACATGCAGGTCATCTTACAGGGCTAAAAAATTTGAAACAGGGAAGAGGAATTGAATTAAAACCCTATATTAGTATGAACCGGCGACAAATGGATGTAAATGAAAATATAGAAACAAATAATCTTAGTGATTTAGGCTTTGATATTTCTATGAACATTACTTCAGGACTAAAAGGATCATTAACATATAATACAGATTTTGCGGAAGCAGAAGTAGACCAGCGTCGTGTAAACTTAACGCGTTTCCCATTAAGGTATGCTGAAAAACGTGGTTTTTTTCTTGAGGGTGCTGGTGTTTATTCTTTTTTGCCCCGAAATGGTGTAACACCATTTTTTAGTCGAAGAATTGGTTTATCCGAAGGAAAACAAATACCGATAAACTACGGCGGTAGATTATCTGGCCAAGTAGGTGATTATGAGCTCGGTTTTATTCAAGCGAATACCAAACCCCTAGAAAATATACCAGGCGAAAATTTTACTGTTGCCAGGGTGAAAAGAGCTCTGTTGAAACAATCTTATTTCGGCTTTGTTTATACAGACCGTTCATCTAGTAAAATGAAAATAGACTCTACTGCATTGGATCAAACCCTTTATGGCGCAGATATAGATTTAAAAACTTCTGAGTTTATGGGGGATAAGAATCTCCAGTTCCAGGCTTTTCTTGTATATCATACTGCACCTATAAATGAACCCAATCTTAATTTTTCCGATCTTTCCACACGTGGTTTAAGATTAACCTATCCAAATGATATTATTCGTACTCATGTATCTTATCGGGAATTCGGTGAAATGTATAACCCTGCAGTGGGTTTTAGTCGTCGTAACGGTTTTAAACGTATACAACCTAGTTTTAGTTATCATCCTCGTCCAGAGAAATATGAGTTTATTCGACAAATAGAATATGGTGTTCAATATGAGTATATGACCGATCTCAACAATAATATGCTTAAGAAAGAAATAACAATAACGCCATTTAACATACGCTTTGAAAGTCAGGATGTAATCGGAATCAAAATTGTAAACCTGGTAGAATATCTTGATAAACCGTTTACCATTTATGAGGATATAACGGTCCCTGTTAAAGAATATAGTAGTGATGAATTGCAGTTTAAATTTGAAACATCAGAAAAACGGATGATATCTACTGAATTAGAATATCAAACAGGTGATTTTTGGACTGGAGAAAAGCAAACCTTAAAAACTCAATTTTCGATAAAACCATTTTCTGGATTTAATATTCAAACCGAGTACGAAAAGAATCAAGTTAAATTGAGTGGAAATAATTTTAATACGGAATTATACAATCTTGAATTAGGAATTTATCCTACTCCACGCACTGCCATCTTTAGCAATCTACAATATGATAATGTATCCAATGCATTGGGTCTTTTTGCCAAACTTCAACACACAATTCGTCCGGGTAGTGACTTTTATTTGGTTTATACACATAACTGGATCAGCGTGAGTGATCAAATATTTGATTTTGATCTAGTTACTGTATCAAAGATCAGTTCTTTAAAAATTAATTATACCTTAAGGTTTTAAACGATATGCTTACAATTATTGTGCCCGCGGGAGGACTCGAACCCCCGACCAAGTGATTAAGAGTCACCTGCTCTACCAACTGAGCTACACGGGCAAAAGCAGATGTGAAATTATGTTCTTTATTAAGGGGCGACAAAAGAAAAACTAATATTTAAAGTGTTACTTTAAGTCTTGCAATAAAAAATTCTAAAAAATATTAAGATTCTCTATTGCCTTCAATTTTTCTGCACTATTATATTGGTATACCTCTTTGGAGGGATTCATTTATGAATTCGAATTAAAGAGGTTGGCAAATGAGAAAGTGATAGGGCTCTGGGTTGGCGTTCAGAGCCTTAATTTTGGAAAATAGCCGCAGTGTTTTCATTGATTTTGATGATTCTGCGGCATTTCCTTTTTTAAAAGTAAATTCTTAGAGATTTTTGACAATGGGGGCGAACGGTTTCGACGGAATATGCATCGTGGAAAATGGCATGTCGAGGTCCAGGCATCTCGTAAATCACCTGGAAAAACCATAAATGCCGATTACGGCTACATGGCCGCTGCTTAATTAAGCTGGCCCGTCCTGAACTTGGTGCGCCTATGGCCAGGTTCAAGGGCGTCAATTTCATAGGCTGGTTCTGAATGTTGTCTGTGATTTCAGAATAAGACTTTAACAGACTTTGCCTATAATGGCTGTGTCAATGGGGCAGTTATGGGTGAGCAAAATCCGTTTGACTATATATGTAGATGTTTTCCGGGATTCTATTTCGGACGGGAGTTCGATTCTCCCCGCCTCCACCAATTTTATAATTTATCTATAATACTTTTTTACGATTGATCATGAACTATAGTTCAGAATCGATCCAAGCAGATGGCTACATTTTTTCCGGAGACGAAATTCCCAGCACGTCCAATCCGTTAGCTAAAACGGTTTGTGCTGCACTGACAAGTGCAATACGCGCGTTAGATAGATCTATATCATCAGTAATAACATGACACTCAGAATAGAATTTGTGAAAACAGTTGGCTGTATCCTGTAGATAATTAGCGATGGATTGTGGTTCAAGTGATTGAAGGGAATTTGCTATAATTATTGGGAACTGATCCAATTTTTTCAGTAGCCTAATTTCAGCGGAATGATTTAATAATTTCGCGTCATAATCAGATTGATATGAAATGCCTTTGGATTCACCATGTTTTATAATATTGCAAATTCTTGCATATGCATATTGTAAATAATAAACCGGATTTTTTTCTGATTGATCCGCTGCCAGGTCCAGATCAAAATTCAGATGAGAATTCATTCCGCGCATAATAAAAAAGTATCGTACCACATCAGCGCCGATTTCTTTTGTTAATTTTTCTAGCGTAATAAAATCCGCTTTTCGAGTGGACATCTTCACTTTTTCACCATCTTTAATTAAAGTGACAAATTGATGAATCAAGACTCGAATATTTCCAGTATCATAATCCAAAGAATTCAATGCAGCCAATATATCAGGATAGGTGCCCATATGATCTGCGCCAAAAATATCGACAATGAAATTGAAATCACGTTCAAGTTTATTTCGATGATATGCAATATCAGGTAATCGGTAAGTAGGTTCCCCGGTACTTTTGATTAAAACGCGGTCCTCATCCATGCCGATTGTAGTGGTTTTGAGCCATGTTGCACCATCAGCCTCATAGATTAGGTCTTTGTTTTTTAAATCAGAAATGGTCTGGTCAATTGAACCATTATCATAGAACGTTTGTTCATTGGAAAAAACATCATGATGAATACTTAATTTTTCGAGAGAATTTTTGATGTCTTCAAAAATGATTTCTTCAGCCTTTTTTTGGAATATGGAATCACCATGCTCAATATTATCACCTTCTTCTGAACGAATTAGTTTAGCAATATCAATAATGTAATCTCCTTGGTATCCATCAGATGGGAGCTCAGTATTAAAATAACGCGCTTCAACAGATTGACCTAAAATACGCATCTGCCTTCCAGCATTGTTATAATAGTATTCCTTGGTGACATCGTAACTGTTCCATTGTAGAATACGTGTGACACAATCACCCAAAACAGCCTGTCTACCGTGGCCAACTGTGAGCGGACCAGTTGGATTTGCACTCACAAATTCAACATTGGCTTTTTTACCTTTTCCAGTAATCCCTCGTCCAAAGTTTTGATCTGAAAGAATTTGGGCTAAAGTTTCATAATAATAGTTTTGACCAATCTTAAAATTGAGAAATCCAGGTGGAGTAACGGTGACCTCTTCAATTAAATCCTGTGGTAATTTCAAAGTGTCTTTGATATCATTTGCAATCTGAATTGGATTCTTTTGTAGATCCTTGGCCAGTGCTAAAGCTAAGTTGGACGAAAGATCACCAAAATCAGGGTTATTGGGCGGAGATAGCTTGATGTCTTGCTCTGGCAATCCAAGAGCAGAAAGAGAATCAGATAGTGCTTGAATCAGTTGTAATATAATTGTCATCGGTGTACTCAGACGTTGGAGCATCAGCCCATAGTTTCTCTAAATTATAGTAATTTCGTTCTGTGGTACGAAAGATATGTGCAATCACATCGATATAATCTAAAAGAACCCAATTCAATTGTGTATATCCTTCGATTCGTATTGGTTTATGATTTGTATTTTTTCGGATAGAATCTGCAATGGCCTTCACTTGAATATCCGTATCGGCTGAACAAATGACAAAGTAATCTGTAATGCTCGTGAGTTTTTTCACTTCAATACTAAGAATATGTTCTGCTTTTTTATCAAGTGCAAACTGTGCAATTTGTGTTGCCAAATGACTAGAAGTGGCAACAGAAGCAGGTAAAGGGTCTGTCAAAGCAATAAGTTAATTATTTAAATAAGATTGAATTGATGAAATCGATAAATAATCTTTTCCAATGATCAAGGTCAAATCAACATCCACATTTGGGTCAACTGACATCATTACTTTTTCTGTGTTATTAATATCGAAATCCAATACGGCAGCCACATATTTCATTCCTTCAACATTTTCATTCCTTTGGATAAGAATGGTTTTATCATATTCAAAATGATCTGCATTTTCAGAACGAACCACATCCACACGTTCTGTTCTTAATAATTGGGAAAATTTTGCTGCTAATCCTGGCTCGCCGCAGCCATTTAAAATTTCAATTTCAACATCCATAAGAGGATTTGCTTCATAGATTTCAGTTGCTAATTTGGGTGTATCAGAAGGGGATGGGAACTGAACTTCTATGGGGACACCACTTTGGGTTTGCTTTCCAGAAAAGGAAAAAATGAAAGCAACCAATAACAAAGACATAACAGCAATTGCTGTATTGATTAATCCTGTACGCTGTGCTTTCCCCGAAGATTTTTTACGAGGTGTTGAAAATAACTTGGCTGATTTACGACGTTTTAATTTGGCCACTAGCGCGTATGATATAGGCGAGAGTATGGTCTAGCAAAACCGTATCGGGGATAATTATCCATGCTGAATTTTACAGATAAATTTTCCAGAGGTTGATAATCTAAGCTGGCACCATAGTATAGTTGAGATCCGCCGAATCCATTTTTTGCATAAGGATTAACACCGCCCATAGGTGAAAATAAACTAAACTGGGTGGAAAGCCTTAAGTTGTCTTTCAACATATAATTCATTTGGTTGGTATAAGCGCCAACGGTCATGGATTGACCACCAGAGTTCATCATACTCATTCCAAAGCTTTGATTCATGGAAAACCGGTTTAGATTTAGCATGGATAACCCCTGGGCATGGGATAATCCACGACTGTTCACTGGAATCGTCTGAGTTGGCACATCCGAACGAAATTGACAGAGGGCCAAAGTCGAGAAGACAACCAGTGTTGTAATTCCTTTAATGATGGGCTTCATAAGCATACTTAAAATACAAAGAATTGAATATATTTGTTCCAGCGAATTTTAGATTAATTACGAACGTCTATAATAGCACCGCCAAGGCACTCATCACCCTGATAGAAAACAATGGATTGCCCAGGCGTGACAGCAAACTGAGGCTGATCAAATGTTACCGTACATTGATCTTGTTTTATATGGGTAATCTGACAGTTTTGGTCTGCTTGTCGATAACGTATTTTTGCAGAAAGACCTGATAATTTTTTTGGAGAGGATCCACTAATCCAATGCACTTGATTGGCCATTAACTCCTTGTGAAAAAGCGCCGGATGATCGTGACCTTGTGCAACAATAAGAATATTTCGATTGAAATCTTTATCAGCCACAAACCATGGCGCTTCCATTTTGCCGTAACCACCACCGATACCTAACCCTTTGCGTTGTCCCATGGTGTAATACATCAGGCCATCATGTTGACCGCAAACTTTTCCATTAATTGTTTCAATCTGGCCCGGTTCTGTAGGAATATATTTTTTTAGAAAATCTTTAAAAAACTTTTGTTCTCCGATGAAACAAACGCCGGTACTATCTTTTTTCGAATGATTTTTCAGGCCAGAATCCCTTGCCATTGTACGCACATTATTTTTGTCAATTTCTCCAATTGGGAATGAACTTTTTGAGAGTGCATCCTGTCCGAGTAAATAAAGAAAATAACTTTGATCTTTACTCTGATCCAGACCTTTGAGCAATTTAAATTGACCATTGGATTTTTCAATTCTTGCGTAATGGCCCGTGGCAATTTTATTGGCACCTAACTCCAATGCATAATCCAAAAAAGCTTTAAATTTAATTTCACGGTTACATATCACATCGGGATTTGGGGTACGGCCTTTAGAATATTCATCAATAAAATATTGAAATACGCCATCCCAATATTCCTTGGAAAAGTTAACGCTATGAAGTGGCAAACCTAAATGGTCACAAACAGAAAGAGCATCTTTGTAGTCTTCCTCAGCTGCACATTGACCATCATCATCTCCTTCCCAGTTTTTCATAAATATGCATTCAACATTATAACCCTGTTTTTGGAGCAGGAATGCTGTGACCGAACTGTCAACTCCGCCACTGATGCCAACAATAATTGTTTCAGTCACGGGTGATTGAGCCAAGTGTTTTGGCCAGATGAATCACATCTTCTTCCGTATTTTCTCGGCCAAAACTGATTCTAAGGGTAGATATATTTTGTTCTTCAGGAATACCAACAGCTTCCAAAATAGCGGAAGGTTGAATTGATCCAGAATCACAGGCAGATCCACTGGAGACTTCCATGTCTTCCCGTTCTAGCTTTGCTAAAAGTATATCGCTCCGATTCCCAGGAAAAGAAGCACTTATTACACCGGGTAAATGATGATTTGGACAACCATTAATGATGGCCTTATTACACTCATGTTTTAATTGGGTAATAAAAGTAGATTCCAAATTTTCAAGATGTGTTTTGCGTTTATTTAAATTTTTCGATGCCAACCGAACAGCTTCACCCATACCTGCGATTCCAGGGACATTTTCGGTACCGGCACGAAAATTGTTTTCCTGCCCACCTCCAATGACAAGTGGATTGAGTGGCGCGTCCTTTCTTTTGTACAAAAAACCGACACCTTTTGGTCCATAAAGTTTATGAGCTGAAAAGCTCATATAATCTGCTTCAACTTCCTGAACAGATAAAGCTACTTTACCCAGCACTTGTACCGTATCCGAGTGAAATGGGATTCCAACAGATTTTGCTATCTTAATTAGTGATATTATTGGTTGAATTGAACCTATTTCGTTGTTGGCCATCATGATTGAAATCAATCCTGTATCAGATTGAATTGCGTTTTTTAGATTATCCGCATTAACACGTCCGTGACTATTCACAGGAATAATAGAGTAGGTGATTCCGAGTGGTTCAAGGTGATTAAGTACTTTTAAAACAGCTGGATGTTCAATCGAAGAAGTTATGACATGTTTTTTTTCAGTTTGTGTAAGTGTCCACAGAACCATATTATTAGCCTCTGAACCGCCTCCAGTAAAAATAATCTCAGATGATGAAGCATTAATTGCTGATGCAATTTGGCAACGAGATTCTTCTATAATCGCTCTGGATTTTCTTCCAGAAGAATGTGTACTGGATGGATTACCAAAATGATTTTTTGATACAGTATACATCTTTTCCAATACATTCGGGTGTATTGGCGTTGTTGCGCAATGGTCAAAATATGGCATGATATTATAATTATTGAGATAAGGAAATTAAGGGAGAAAACGTTTGACCTTAAAGGTCGTTTCGAATGGAAGCGTACCGGACTGTGTTTTGTAAATTTTGGTAAAATGGCGGCTGGCGCTTCTCCAATAAATCAATGGTACCTGATTGATTATAATCATATCGATTTACATCCCAATTAAATGAATCTCCTACAGTAAGGAAGGCAACAGCACCACGAGGATCTTCATCAAATGGTAATCCTGTGGCACCCTGGCAAAGAATTGTTAAATTTTCTTTAGTTTCATTACGAGGTGTGTGCACGTGACCATGCACAAAAATAAATTGTTCGATTTCCGGATGAGTTATGGCCACATGGTTTCGCCAGGCCAACGCTTCATCCATTGAGGGTGGTTGGTCATCTCTTTGATACCAAGCATGGGTAAACTCAACTAAAGTTTTACCCACAATTTCACGATGCGCAATACGCATGGCCGAACAAAATTTCACGCCATCTTCACCCAATTCATTTGCAGTCCATTCTTCATTGGCCACAATTGCCTTACATATCGGATCGTCTGGTGACATTCCTTCAAGATTTGGCCGTTCTTGAGTCCATAATTTTTCTAGCAGATAGCGATCATGATTTCCACGAACAAAAATACATTCTGAAAGCGACTGCAAAATATTTAATGTATTCACTGGGTCAGGCCCAAGGGCAAAACAATCACCAAGGCAAATAAGTTGATCAATATCATTACGATCATTAATAATTGAAATGGCGTGTTTCAAAGATTCTACATTAGAATGCACATCAGTGATTATGGCAAAGGTTTTTGAGTCCATAGTGAATGAATATACATGGCCTTTTTATGAATGGGCAAGTTTTAAACATTATTGTCCATTTTAATTATTATAAACTTGGAGTAGGCTAAGTAGTAGATTTAAAATCATCTTCGTTATGAAAAATAATTCAGTACTGATTGTGGGATCCATTGCACTGGATCTAATTGAAACACCCTACGATCGGAAAGAAAATGTGATAGGCGGTTCAACTACCTACGCGTTAATCGCAGCCAGCAATAGGGCACCTGTTTCGGTAGTGGGAGTTATTGGGGATGATTTCCCAAAAAAAGGAATGGGCCTTTATGAAAAATACGCTCACAATTTAAATGACCTAAAAATTGTATCTGGTAAAACATTTCAATGGGGTGGGAAATATCATGAAAATTGGGATGATCGTGATACCCTTTATACTGAATTAGGTGTATTTGAAAGTTTTAATCCTATCCTATCGTCTTCAAACCAAAATCATTCTCATATCTTTCTGGCTAATATTCATCCTGATCTACAGCAATCGGTTATTGACCAAAGTAACAATCCAGATGCTCTTATTGTAGTTGATACAATGAATTTGTGGATTAATACTGCCCTTGATGGGTTAAAAAATGTGCTTTCTAATTCACATATTTTATTGATTAATGAAAGTGAAGCAACCCTGCTCACGGGACAGAATACAATAGCCTCATGTGCTAGAGCGCTCCAAGATGAAGGTCCGCAAACAGTAGTCATCAAAAAAGGCAGTAGGGGAGCCGTTTTATTTTCAGAAAAAGTTCAAATCACAATTGATGCTTATCCAATAAAGCAAGTTTTAGACCCGACTGGTGCTGGTGATACTTTTGGTGGTGGTTTTATTTCTTGCCTTGCAAATGGTGGAACTATGGACGAAGCGTTAATTAATGCTTCTGTTTTAGCTTCTTTTTGTGTAGAAGGTTTTGGGACAGATGCCATTATAGAGGCCGATAAAAAAGAGATAATACGCAGAAGAACCTACCTTCAAGATAGGATACGCTAAATCCTTGCTAGGGTTTTGGTGTTCTACTAATTTCACAGGCTATTTTTAGACATTATTAAATAGGGCAATTCATGATTATTAAAATTCATAAACAATTATTATTGACCTCTCTTATTTCACTGATGGTGTGGGGGTGTGGGAGTTCTCCAGAATACACTACTGCAAAAATGAGAATTGAGAAAGCAGACTGGGTCCAGGCTGAGGAATATTTGCTTAAAGCACTTGAAGTAGAGCCAGATAATCCAGAAATCCCGATTCAACTGGGTTACCATATTTATGCCAAGCAAGGCAATTGGGCACAAATGAATGAAATGTTTGAACGTGCATTAAATTTGGATCCCGATGCAAAAATTTTAACTGGTCGCCCAGTCAAAGAATTTGTAGAACAATACCGTAATATGTTTTGGGCGGAACAGTATAATAAAGGCGTTGGAGATTATAATAAATATAGACAATCAAGAGATAAAACAGATCTTCAATCTGCAATTACTGCATTTGAAAAATCAGGGAAGATTAATCCTAATGAGGGCCAATCTTTTTCAATCTTAGCAACTAGTTATTTGGAGTTAGGTCAAAATGATTTAGCAGTGCAAAATGGGAAAAAATCAGTTGAAGTTATGCCCAATGATTTCCACGCAAATTTTGCTTTAAGTCAGATACTTTCTCGATTGGGACAAAAAGAAGAGGCGCTTCCTTATATTGAAAAGGCTGCTGACCTGGATCCATCCAACAGCAATGCCATTCGTCAATTGGCAACTTTGTATTATGAATTAGATGAAAAAGAGAAATCAGTTGAAACCTTTGAAAAAGCAATTAAAACTGAAACAGATAAAATGCTAAAGTCCGATCTCTATTTCAACCTTGGTGTTTTAAATATGCAATTAAATAATTTTCAGGACGCTGAAGACAGTTTTATGTCTGCTTACGATTTAAATCCAGATGATATAGAAGCATTAGCTGGTATGGCACAAACATTTGAAAATGCTGAGAAATGGCGCCGGGCTTCAAAATTTTATCGTGAATGCATTGCACTTGACCCAGAAAATCCTGACCATTATAAAGGAATGGCACGTGTATTATTACAACAAGGTCGTCCTGATGAAGCAACGCGTTATTATGAAAGAGCAAAGGCGCGTGGCGGGTAAAATTATTCCCCTTAAATATTGTTTTTAATGTAAATCCCCCTTTTTATAGGGGGATTTTTTTATCCTGTTTTTTGTCTCTTATTTAAATATTCATTTAGCGCTAGATCAAGAGGTTGATCAGTGAACAATGGGACATAATCAATGCGCTGATTTCGGCAACCTAAGCGGTATTTACGTTGATGCATTTCAATCAATTCTTTGTAGGCAGATCGAATATGCCATGGTTCGGTAGTAATGGTTTCATCTGTTTCAAGGTCACGGAATTTAGTTCGGTTCCCAAATTGAAATTCAAGTTCCTGTCGATCCAATAAGTGAAAAACAATCATTTCCTGTTTATTATGCCTGAAATGATTCAATCCCATCAATACCTGGTCTGGATCATCCAGTAGATCTGAAATCAGAATAACCAAACCCCGTTTTTTAATCCGTTCTGCCATATAATCTAAAGTTGGACGAATTTGAGTATCATTTGCTGATTGAATTTTATCCAGTGTTCCCATAATGATATTAGCATGAGAAGGTGCCGCGCGTGGCGGGATAAATTTCCTAATTTTTTCATCGAAAAGAACCAAACCCATTGCATCTCTCTGATTGAGCATCAAATGAGTTAGCGCAGCAGATAAATAGCTGCCATATTCTAATTTTGTTATGGCACCACTTCCATAAGTCATTGATTGACTAGTATCGAGTAAGATATAAGATCTTAAATTTGTTTCTTCTTCGTATCGCTTTACGTAATACCGATCTGTTTTACCATATAATTTCCAATCAATATGGCGGATTTCATCCCCAGAGCCATAGGCGCGGTGTTCAGCGAATTCAACACTGAAACCATGATATGGACTTTTATGTTGTCCTATCAAGTATCCTTCAACGACTAATCTGGCACGGAGAGCCATGTTATCTAGTTTGGCTACAATGAGCGGGTCTAGGTATTTTCGTTTGTCTATTGAATTCATTTTATTTCCCGAAATGTGACTACTTTATTCTTCAATTAATTTTTTTAGTATATCATTCACTTTCATGCCTTCAGCTTCTGCATTAAAGTTTGGTAGAACCCGATGGCGAAGTACAGGTAACGCTAAGGATTTTACATCATCAATTTCTGCAGTGGGGCGGCTATCCAAGACAGCCCTAGTCTTCGCTCCAAGAATCAAATATTGTGAAGCGCGTGGGCCAGCACCCCAATCAATCCATTCATTGATAAAGTCTTTTGCATCTCCTCCCGGACGAGTTGCATTTACCAAATCAACAGCATATTCAATAACGTTTTCTGCAACTGGTACACGCCGGACCAAACCCTGATATTCTAGGATTTCCTCACGTGATATCACTTTATTTAAACTAGTATCAGTTACATCGGTAGTAGTCTGTACGATGGATACTTCATCTTTGCGGCTGGGATAATCAATGAGGATATTGAACATAAATCGATCCAGTTGTGCTTCGGGGAGTGGATAGGTACCTTCTTGTTCAATTGGATTCTGTGTAGCCAAGACAAAAAATGGTTCCTCTAAATCATAAGTATTGCCAGCTGCGGTTACTTTGTGCTCTTGCATTGCTTCCAGTAAAGCTGCTTGTGTTTTTGGTGGTGTGCGGTTGATTTCGTCCGCTAAAATAATATTCCCAAAAATTGGGCCCTTAAAAAATCGGAAAGCCCGTTTTCCCGAAGTTTGATCTTCTTCAAGGACCTCTGTCCCTGTAATGTCACTGGGCATTAAATCGGGAGTAAACTGGATACGGCTAAAAGTAAGGTCAAGCAAATCTGCCATTGATTTGATCATCAATGTTTTTGCTAATCCTGGGACACCTACGATAAGAGTGTGTCCTTTACATAAGAGTGCAATAAGAATATGGTCTAAAACGTCTTTTTGTCCGATGATAGATTTACCGATTTCATTGAAAAACCGGTTTTGAAAATCGGCTAATTTTTCCAATAATTGTAAATCTTTGTTCTTTGCCATAAGAATCCCTGTCTAAATAATTGGTGAAATAAAATAGGGCGAAAACTTACATGGTGCCTCCGGATGAAACAACGAGAATGTCTTGTCAGACCATTTGGTGTTAGGGAAATTCAAACCTATGTCCGAGTTAAATAAAACGATTAAGAAATCCTATATTGAACTCAATAAAGATGAAGTGAACTCCCTTATAAAAGAATTGGATGAGTCTCAATTTCGTGCTCAACAAATTCAGAACTGGGTTTTTGACCATCATGTGGAAACTTGGGATGAGATGGAAAATCTACCTATTCATATACGGGAGGAATTATCAGCACGACTACCACTTCATCCGTTAGAAATAAATTATATTACAGATTCTAAAAATGCTTCAACTCAAAAAATTCTTTTTCAAACCCAAAACGGGTATCCCATTGAATCGGTACTTATGTATGATCAAAAACGGACAACAGTTTGTATCTCCAGCCAGGTTGGTTGTGCGGTGGATTGTAAATTTTGCGCTACGGCCAGCATGGGCTTTATCCATAATCTTAGTACAGGTGAAATGGTTGATCAAGTGATTCATTTACAGCGCCAGTCAAAAACTAAAATTACAAATGTTGTTTTTATGGGTATGGGTGAACCATTTTTAAATTACCGTCGCGTAATTGAAGCAGCAGAAATATTGAATAAAAAAATGGGGTTTGGTGCACGACGGATTACAATATCTACTGCTGGTATTGTACCCAAGATTCGTCAAATGGCAGAAGAGAACCACAAGTATAAACTCGCCATTAGTTTGAATGCAACAAATGAGTTAAGCCGGGAAAGGATTATGCCGCTAACAAATACATACACTTTAAAATCTTTGATGAATTCAGCACATTATTATTATCAAAAAACGCGGCGGTTAATTACATTCGAATATGTATTATTGAAAGGTATAAATGATTCTCCCAGCGATGGTGAACGTCTATTGGTATTATTACAATCCCTACCTTGTAAAGTAAACGTAATTCCCTATAATGAAATTGGTGGTTCCTACAGTCGACCATCAGAAAACACAATCAACGCTTTTCTCGATTCATTAAAACATGCACCATTTACTGTAACAGTACGATGGAGTAAGGGAACTGAAATTGATGCAGGTTGCGGCCAGTTGGCTGTACATGGAGATATATGATTAATATCGACTTAATGGCTGAACATGTTTTTGATCAATCGGATTTTAATGGACGTATCGCAGTTATTTTAGGATCCGGATTAGGAGGATTTGCTGAAGGGTTGGAAGAACAGAAAGTCATACCATACAAGGAAATACCAAGTTACCCTCATTCAACAGTGGAAGGCCATACAGGGGAACTTGTGATCGGATCAATGAACGGAGTTGAACTTATTGCTGCAAAAGGACGGTTTCACTATTATGAGGGCTATTCATTTCAAGAGATCACTATCCCGATCCATCTGTTTTCAAAACTGGGCGTTGACCACTTAATCATTACGAATTCATCAGGTTCGATGAATAAAAATTGTGAGCCGGGTACTCTCATGGCTATTACCGGCCACATGGATTGTACATACCGCCATAGTGCTGATGACCCAAAATTATATTCTGGAGAACCATTTCATGATCAAGTACTTATTCAATTAGCTATAGCATCGGCAGAAAAACTTGGATTTGAGCTTGCAACAGGGAATTACTGTTGGACACTGGGGCCTTCTTACGAAACACCTGCAGAGATTTCTGATATGCAGAGAATGGGCGGGGATGCTGTGGGGATGAGTACCGTCCCAGAAATCATTTCAGCGGCAGAACTTGGAATGAAAATATTGACGATTTCATGTTTGACAAATTATGCTGCTGGAATCTCAAACCATCCTCTTACTCATGAAGAGGTAGTTAAAACTGCAAAAAAAACCGGAGAGCAATTCACCGGTCTTCTCAAAAAAATTATATCCGCATTAAAGTTGGAAACTTAATATCCGATTGCTGTATTCTCTCCTCTAGAATCTGCGCCACCCCAATATCCTTTTTCATTGATCATAATACCGTTGGCTTCGCCGATATTTCCTCGAAGTATTATATTATGACCACGGGATTTTAGATTCTCTATAACATCATGTGAAAGTCCATACTTTTCATAGAAAACCATATCCGGCTGCCACTGTGAATGAAACCTGGGAGATGACACCGCTTCCTTGATATTCATATCGTGAAGAGTCACATTGAGAATATTCTGTAGTACAGATGTAATAATGGTTGATCCGCCTGGTGTCCCCAAAACCAAAAAAGGCTTATCATGCTTAAGTACTATGGTAGGCGTCATGGAACTTAAAGGGCGTTTTGTTGGCTCGATTGCATTAGCCTCATTTCCTAAGAGACCATATGCATTGGGCATCCCGGGTTTAATGGAAAAATCATCCATTTCATTATTTAGTAGAAATCCTGCGCCTGTTACAGTAACCCCATTTCCCCAACCCCAGTTGATGGTAGTGGTAACGGCAACTGCATTTCCTTCTTTATCCACAACAGAGTAATGTGTAGTCTCTTCACTTTCCTTTATTGGACCACCGTGTTTTACATCTTGTGAGGACGTAGCACGAGATAAATCAATGTTGCTTGCTCTTTCTATTGCATATGACTCTGATAGCAGCATTTCTATAGGTACGTTCCAGAAATCTGCATCGCCTAAATGTTCTGCGCGATCAGCATAAGCACGGCGTTCAATTTCTGTAATAGCATGAATATAATCGGATGAATTCCAACTAAAATCGATAGGCAATTCTATGGATTGATTCATTATTTCTTGAAACATATTGAGCATATGAATCAATAAAACTCCACCGGAACTGGGTGGCCCCATGGAAATAATATCATAGTTTATGAAAGATCCCTGGATAGGTTCTCGGTATTTGGATTCATAATTTTTTAAGTCCTCATGTGTAATCCAACCACCACCGTTTTCCATTTCAGCTACAAATAAATCTGCAGTTGCCCCCATATAAAAACCGTCTCTACCCTTCTTTGCGATGCGTTTTAATGTCTTCGCCAGGTTTTTCTGCACAAAAATATCGCCCATCTCCCATGGCCGATCATCCCGAGTAAAAATCCTTTTTGTTGCAGGATGTAAACTCAAACGGTCTTTGCTGTTGTTGAAACGATCCGCTTCGTAATAGGATAGATCATACCCTTTTTCTGCCAGTTTAATAGCTGGAGCTAACAGTTGTCTAAGGGAGATGTTGCCGGAGCCATGATCTCGCCATGCTTTGAGTAATCCATCAACTGACCCAGGGACTCCTGAAGCCAAATATGACGTGATAGAAGCACCATTAATCGGATTGCCTTTTTTATCTAGGAACATATCACGATGTGCTTTCGCAGGTGCCATCTCCCGGTAGTCTAGGGTAAAAGTTGTTCCATCAGCAAGACGGGCTACCATAAATCCACCGCCGCCAATATTCCCATTGGAAGAGGATGTCACAGCTAAAGCGAATCCAACAGCTGCCGCTGCATCCACCGCATTTCCTCCTTTTTTAAGAATATCAATTCCAACCTGTGATGCATGACGGCTTGTGGAGACAACCATCCCATTTTTTCCGTAAACTGGTAAAGGATGGGATGGATAAACCAATGATATCAAGAAAATAAATATGCTAATTGGAAAACGGAGTAATTTCATTCAATAAACCTTTGAATAAATGGGTTAAAAAATGCACGGTAAATTAGAACAATATATCATCTATTTTGAATACTTAAATCTATGTTTTACATAGATTAGTCAATTCATTTTTATTATAGAATTAAATGAAAAATTTGTATGTATATGAATATCGATTTATTTCATATTTTAATTAAGGGTAGAAATAAAATCACCCAAGCGATTAATTACGGCCTTTAAGCGAGGATGATGATCTTGTATAAATGTCTGTGGGTCGGAGTTGGACTGGTAAGCCTTAACAATATTTTTTACCGATATATTATTTTCGGCATCGATATAACTAGTAGCCATTCTTATGGAATAATTTCCAGGACTATCCAAGAATTCCGTACCGGCCAGAGTAGCGATCTCGTAGTGGTCCAAAAGATGGAGGGATAGATCTTGGTCCGTTTGTATTCCCTTAGATTTTAAAGTTTCGGCCCATGGATAAAAATTTGGATAGATATAAAAAGCACCTTTTGGCTCGTTGCATGGGATGCCCATAGCGATCAATTGTTCATATAGGTATCTTGTTCGGATCTGATGCATGCTATTACATAATTGAATGAATTCAGTGATTTTCTGGTTCTCCTGGTATGCAGTAATGGCAGCGTGTTGCAATGGTGCTGGTACGCAGGACCAGATTGATCCGGCCACGTGGCAGAATCCATCGATTACCATTTCTCCTAAGTGATTATCAGGAACAACAGCAACACCAATGCGCCAACCGCCTAATGATAGTATTTTACTCAAACCTCCTAAAACAATGGTGCCTTCCGGATAATATGTTGCTGGAGACGTGTGGCTAAATCCTTCGTGTGTTAGCAAACTATATATTTCGTCACTAAGAATGTATATTTGGTTTTCCCGACAGTATTGCGATATCTCTTCCACATTATGTGTTGATAGAATCGTACCAGTTGGATTATTAGGATTTGTCAGCACTAACATGCAGGGGCCTGGATTTGCCCGCTGTCTTGCTTTCTCCAAATTACTAATGGATATCTTAAATCCATTAGTAGAGTCTAGCCGAAAAGTAACCACCCGCCTACCAATCAACTCTGCTTGGTCTTTGTAGGATACCCAAGCAGGTATGGGCAAAATCACATCACCATTTATAGAATACATCACCGCGTATAATAGAGATTTACTACCCACACCAATAATAATCTGGTTTTTATTTGTGATTAGGTTAAAATGATTATTATAAAATTGAGATACCTTTTGCCGTAATTCATTAATACCCAATAAAGGAACATAACTATTTTTACTAGCATTGTCAGCGAGGGCTCTGGTCAATAGATGGTGAACTGGAAAACGAGATTCACCAAATCCAAGTTGGTAAATGTTTTCACCGTTCTCCCACATGGATTTCACTTTTTCATTGATAAGAAGTGTAGCTGATCCGTACAAGATGATCTTTTTTTGGTATATTTACTACTTAATCAATTTGACTATAAACGACATGAATATAATTAAGGCGTGTGTATTAACACTTTGCCGGATACCTTTTCGCTCCATATTCTATGATCAATAGAGATAACACCATTAACAATTACCCAGGAAATACCTGTTGGATACTGATGCGGATCTTTCCAAGTGGCATTGTCAATAATTGTGTGTGGGTCAAAAATAACAAGATCAGCCCAATATCCTTTTTTGATTTTTCCTCGATCTGTTAAACCCAAAACGGAAGCGGGTAAACTTGTCATTTTACGTATTGCCTCTTCTATAGGTATCAAGCCCAGTTCGCGAACATATTTTCCAAGTACCTTAGGATAAGTACCGTAATTCCTTGGATGGGGCTGGGCTCGACCAAATTCAATCGTACTCCCATCTGAAGCATGCATTACTTGGGGATGCTTCATGATCTGTTGCACATCATCTTCATTTAGGCAGTGATAAATACCCGATCCATCACCAGCATAAACTAAATTCATCAGAATTTCAGCAGCATTTTCCGGCGTTGGGTCATATCCATTTTTCTGTGTGATTTCAGCTAGGTTCATACCATTAAATTCTGTATTTGGTGGATAACTGGCCACAACAATGCTTGCGGGATCACCGCCTCCCCTGTCATGTACGATATTCCAAACAATATCATCTTTGATTTTTTGTCGCTGTACGGAATCATCCAGCCGTTTTTTTAATGCGTCCCGACCACCGGAAAGGGACCATGCAGGAAACACAACTTTTAATGTTGTACTTGTTGCTGTGTAAGGATATTGGTCAGCGGTAACATCGATCCCTTCTGATCGTGCTTTATTAATCAAATCCAGAGTTTTGACGCTATTACCCCACATTGATTTTCCCACCGCTTTATGATGAGAAATCTGCACAGGTAAATTGGCCTCTCGTCCAATATTAATTGCTTCTTCAGTAGATTCTAAAAGGCCAATCCCTTCCTCCCGCATGTGGGTTGCATAGAAACCTCCATTTTTAGATACTATTGATGCCAGAGCAATTACTTCTTCCGTATTAGAATAAGCCCCTGGGATGTATTTCAACCCAGTAGACATACCAAAAGCACCATCATCCATAGCAGACTGAACCAAAGCCTGCATCTGATTTAGTTCTTTTTCAGTGGCCAAGCGGTTTTCTGTGCCCATTACTTCCCGGCGAACGGTATTGTGACCTAAAAGCAAAGCCAGGTTAGGGCCAATGCCCATTTTTTCTGTTTTGTTTATGAATTCGCTAATAGGAAAGGGTGAGCCACCACAGTTTCCGCCAACCATAGTAGTGACGCCCTGCTGGAGGTAATTCTCCACAGTTGGGAAATCTAAACTACGTCGCTCAGAATGGGTATGCATGTCGATGAAACCAGGAGAAACTATGAGTCCGCTAGCATCAAGGATTTTTTCTGCCACTGCACTTTTTATTTGGCCTATTTGAATAATCTTTCCATCTTTGATATAAATATCTTCTGAGAAAAGTTTTGTACCGGTTCCATCGGAGATTTGTCCATTTTTTATAATAATATCAAATGTTGGTACTGTGCAGGATATGATAAAGAGAGAAAAAAAGTAAATTAAAAATTTCATTTCATTTTTTTCCGTTTCCATTTTACGGTATAAGGTAAAATCACCATATATACACCGGTGATCCACATCGAAAACAAAATTATACCGGTCGGAAGAAAAATCCATAACTTAGCTTTATCATGGAACCATGATCCATCATGTAAAGATTCAATTAAATCGGAACGCCGGTAAGCAAACTGAAGCACTTTCCCACTTTTGGTGTCCACTTGCACTTCCCAACGGTTTTTACCTCGGACTTTAACAATACCTTTTTCCAACCGGACATCCAGCCGATCTATATCTTCCCAACTTTTAAACCCTGCCTCATCTACAGTCATTGCAGCAGAAAGAATTTCGTCAAAAGAAATAGTAGGACTATTCTGGATTTGCCCTTCAGTAGTAGGGGGTTGGATCCAATTCACGTCCTTTTTTAGCTGCAGTAAGATACCGGTACCAATAATAATGATAATTGGGATTGATATAGCGAACGCACCCCAGTAATGAGTTTTGCGCGTCCATTTATTCCAATGGAAACCTTTTGTCAAAAGAAAATCCTTATTAAACCATTGTGTAAATTATATATTAATTTCTTCTTGATGACAATTTTGCCAATAATCTCAAAATTTCTAAATATAGCCAGATCAATGTGACAAGCAGACCAAAGGCCCCGTACCATTCCATGTATTTTGGGGCGCCTTTTTCAGAGCCTTCTTCAATAAAATCAAAATCAAGCACCAGGTTCAAGGCGGCAATCACCACCACGCCAATACTGAAAAGAATACTCATATTTGAATTGGAATGAATCAGAGGTACGCTCACACTAAACCAGCTCAAGACCCAGCTGATGAGATAAACAAAAAAGATTCCGCCAGTGGCTGCAACTACGCCCAGTTTAAAATTTTCCGTTGCTTTGATAAGTCCGGATCGATAGGCCAAAAGTAGAGCACCTAAGGTACCAAAGGTTAGCATGACGGCCTGGTTTACAATGCCTGGGTACATGACTTCAAAGAATTTGGAAATACCACCTAAAGCCAACCCTTCAAGCAAAGCATAGGCTGGAACAGTGTATTTGGCCAAATGATGTTTGAAAATAGTAACAATTGCTACAATGAGCCCGCCGATCATACCTACTATCATGAGACCAGTAGCTCGTGGATCGCCCGCTGGCATGTTCCAAGTAAAAAGTGCTGTGGACATCAATAGTAGTAAACCCAGCGCAGTTTTGTGAACGGTACCCATGATAGTCATGGATGCCCCAGTGGTCATGTCAAACCCAGAGAATGTTTTGGTATTCAGAGCAGGGTTGCCAGAGCGGAGTGTTAAATGGCGATTCATGTATAATTCTCCATGCTTTCAGTTATAGCCGATACCAATTGATCAATGGCCACCCTGTCCTGCTGTTGAGAATCCCGGTGGCGTAGGGTGACGGTTTTGTCTTCCAGGGATTGGTGATCAATAGTGATACCGTATGGTGTTCCTGCTTCATCCTGCCGATAATACCGTTTCCCAATAGAGCCTTGTTGATCATAGATTACTTTGAAATGTGGTTTTACAATATCCATCACTTTACGACCCATTTCGGGTAAGCCATCTTTTTTCACAAGAGGGCAGACCGCAGCTGTCACCGGAGCAATCTGAGGATGAAATTTCATTACTACACGATTGTTTTTGCTATCTTCCCAATAGGCTTCGGATAGTACAGCCAACAGCATCCGATTAAGCCCCGCAGAAGTCTCGATGATATAGGGAAGATAGTGTTCATTAGTCTCCTGATCAAAAACTTCCATCTTCTTTCCTGAAAATTCTTGGTGGCGAGCTAGATCAAAATCAGTTCGATTATGAATTCCTTCGATCTCGGACCATCCAAAAGGGAATTCAAATTCAATATCCCAGGCTTCTTTGGCATAGTGGGCTAATTCATCGGCCCCGTGTTCTTGTAATCTCAGTTTGCTTGAATCGATCCCGAGTTGGCTGTAAAAAGCTATTCGCTTATCCTTCCAATCAAGCATGGATTGATCATCCTCTCCGGGTTTCACAAAATATTGCATTTCCAACTGTTCAAACTCTCGAGTACGAAAAATAAAATTTCGCGCTATTATTTCATTGCGGAAAGCTTTCCCGATCTGGGCAATTCCAAAAGGGATTTTTAGACGCATGGCATTCTGGGTGAGAAGGTAATTCACATAGATTCCCTGAGCTGTTTCGGGTCGAAGATAAGCCACGTTTGCATCTTTCTGGACAGGGCCAATATGAGTTTTGAACATGAGATTAAATTGGCGTGGTTCGGTGAGGTTACCGGTAGTACCACATTTTGGGCATTGGATATTATCCCATTCCCCGTCCTCTGGATTTCCATCAAACAATTCATTGGCAGGATAGCGGGCTTTGCACTGTTTACAATCTACCAGCGGATCATTGAAAGCATCTACGTGCCCCGATGCCTCCCAAATCTTAGGATGCATTAGAATGCCGCTATCTATCCCAACAATATTTTCATGAAACTGAGTCATGGCCTGCCACCAGATTTGGGATATATTATTTTTTAGTGTAGTCCCCAAAGGACCATAATCATATACGGCGCCAAACCCTCCATAAATTTCTGAACTTTGAAAAATGAATCCTCTGCGTTTGCAAAGTGAAATAATTTTATCAATACTCATAAGGTTAAAATAAATCTCCGTGAATTTTTCAAAATAGAGAGAAGGAAGTTAGGAAAATTTCAATATTGAAAAACTTAGAATAACATCTTCAATTACAAAAGGAGGGAAAAGAGGTTAATCTAGTTCTTTGAGTTCTCGCTCGATCTGATCGCTGTATGCGATAGTGTCATCCGTTGGATAATTCTTTTGTGCCAAATCATCTTTGGATGTCCTCATATATAGCAAAATAATGGTGAACCCCAGTCCAGCGATAAAGAGTGGAGCTAACCAGGCAAAGTAATTAAATCCTTCCGCTACAGGGATGGAAAGAACCCGCTCTCCATATTTATCGGTAAAATAGTCTAAAATTTCTGATTTGGTTTTACCTGCGTTCACCATCCCGGCGATTTCGATCTCCATTTCCTTATTCCCGTGGTCATAGACCGTACCGCTCCAGCAGCAGGTGGCCATGAGGCTTTTTTCAACATCAATAATAAGGACTTTATTATCATCAGCCCAAAGTAGGCTAAATAAAGTTAGGATGGAGAGAATTCGATTCATTTTTTCTTTCGCCGTTTTTTTCTTGGAGGTGCAGCCCGTTTTTTATTGATGATCTCTACTGCTGCTTCCAACGTCAACTGGTCCGGTTCGGTTTCACGGGGCAGGGAAGCGTTTACTTTTCCATCCGTAATATAAGGGCCATAACGACCATCTTTCAAGACCAGAGCTTCTCCTGTATTAGGATGATCGCCTAGCGTACGCAATTCTTGCGGACCACTGGACTTTTTGGCAATTAGTTGCAACGCATCTGCTAACTGAATGGTGAGAGGGGAGAGGTTCGGAGGTATCCGGCCATTCTTTCCTTTTCCTGCAGATACATAGGGTCCAAAACGGCCATAATCTGCTTTTACATCTTCGCCCGTATCCGGATGCTTTCCCAATGTCCGGGGTAGGGCTAAAAGTTTTAAACCCAAATCCAAGTCTACTTCTGCGAGATCTGTTCCTTTTGGGATGGCCTTTCGGGTTTTCGTATCTCCCAATTGAACATAAGGCCCATAAGGCCCGATCTTCATGAGGACTGTTTCTCTCGATTCCGGGTCAGTGCCCAATTCTCGATCTTCATTGATCTCCTGGTTAAGTATTTCCAATGCCTTGTCTACATTCAAGTCTCCTAAAAATATATCGGCGGGCACAGATTTCCGCTTTTCTCCCTGTTGAACGAACGGACCATATTGCCCTACCCGGATTTCAATCGGATCACCATCGTAATCCAATTTCATGGAACATGCTTTGCCGATATCAACTTTTTCTTCCAACATGGTTTCCAGTCCTGCTTGTCCATCTGATCCAAAATAAAATTCTGACATAAAAGGGATTGGTTCTAATTCGCCGCGAGAGATAGCATCAAGCCCATCCTCCATATTGGCTGTGAATTGGGAATCCACCAGAGCGGTAAAATGATTTTCCAGTAGTTGTGTAACGGCAATACCAAGAAATGTTGGCGTTAATTTTCTGCGATCGTTAGTTACATATGTCCTGCGTTGTATTGTGCCCATAATACTGGCAAAAGTGGAAGGGCGGCCGATTCCCTGTGCTTCAAGTTCTTTAACGAGAGAGGCTTCGGTGAATCGTGCTGGAGGTTTGGTCGTATGTTCTTCTGCTGATAATTCATTGCAAGTCAAGGTTTGGCCAATGGACAAATCAGGTAGAATTATTTCCTGATCCTCTGTGATACCGCTTCGGCGATCTGTACTTTCTACATATGCTGCCATGTATCCTGGGAAAAGAATCACTTTCCCATTAGCGCGAAATTCAGATTTCTGATTTTCAATGATGACTTTGATTCGCTTCACTTTTGCTGATTTCATTTGAGAAGCAAGAGTCCTTTTTCGGATCAAATCGAATAGTTTTGCCGCGTCTTCATCAATTGTATCCCGGACTGTATCCACTGAAGCAAATGTAACACCAGCAGGGCGGATGGCTTCATGGGCTTCCTGTGCGTTTTTAACCTTGGTAGCATAAACCTTAGCCTGGTCAGGTAAGTATTCTTTTCCAAAACGAGATAAAATTTCATTTCGGGCCCCATTGATTGCTTCCTCCGACAAAACGGTTGAGTCAGTCCGCATATAAGTGATAAACCCTTTTTCGTAGAGGCGTTGTGCAGTGCGCATGGTTTTACGAGCAGAAGACCGTAGTTTTCGTGCCGCTTCCTGCTGTAAAGTGGAGGTTGTAAAGGGTGGTTTGGGATGAGAATTAATAATTTTTTCTTCTATATCCTTGATATTCCATATCCCTTTATGCAATTCTTTTACTAACGCTTCAGCTTGGGATTTGGATAACAATAAGACATCCTTGTTTTTCAATTGACCTGTATTTGGATCAAAATCTTTTCCAATGGCGATACGTTTTTTGTCCACACGTACTAGCTTTGCTGAAAAATCTTCATTTTTTGATTGAAAAACTGCTTTTAAATCATAATACATCGCTGGATGAAAAGCCTGTCTTAATCTTTCCTGTTGAACAATCATTCGCAGAGCAGCAGATTGAACACGTCCAGCAGAAAGAGTTACTTCTACAAATTTCATATTCTTTTTTAACGTACTCCAAAGAACACGGGAAACTTTATACCCTACGAGCCGGTCAATTATGCGCCGAGCTTTCCGTGCTTCTACCAAATCCTGATCAATACTGCGAAAATCATTCAGTCCTTCTTCCACCCCTTCTTTGGTGATTTCAGTAAATTGAACACGGGAGATTTTATCCGGATCTACTTCACTAGCAATATGGGCCGCAATAGCTTCTCCTTCCCGATCTGGATCAGTGGCGATGACGATTTGATTGGTTTGTTTTGCCATTGACTTGAATTCATTCATAAAAGATTTTTTATCTGGAAGCACGTCTTCTTCAATGGCAAAATTATTTTCTACATCCACACCTAATTCTTTTTTAGGTAAATCTTTAATATGGCCTACACAGGCCATAACCTCATATTTGCCACCAAGGTATTTGGAGATGGTTTTTGCCTTAGATGGCGACTCAACGATTAATATAGGTTTGGAACTCATTTAATTTTTTTTAGGATTTATTCAGTGTAAACACCTTGTTCTCACGCGCGCATACATAATGTAAAATAAATTTTTATAATGGCAAAGAATTGATATGGTCTACCAATTTATCTAAAGCGATTTTTTTCTGATCTCCCGTAGATAGATCCTTTAATTCTGCCTCTCCGCTTTCCAATTCCTGGTCGCCAATGAGGATAGCATATCTGGCACCTATCTTGTTGGCTTCACGCATTTGTGCTTTTAAGGATCGACGCAGAGGGTCAAAATCAGTACGGATATTATTTTGCCTTAGATCTTCTACTAATTTTACTACTATTGGTAGTACCGTGTTACCAAGTCCTACTATATATAATTGGGTATTGTTGATGTTTGAATCAAAATCATCCATGGCCAATAGTATACGTTCCATACCAGCGGCAAAACCAATCCCCGGTGTCGCTTTTCCACCCAGTGTCTTCACCAGTCCATCATAACGGCCGCCACCGCAAAGTGCATTTTGGGCACCCAAAGCGGAAGAGGTGATCTCAAAAGTAGTGCGGGTATAATAATCTAAACCACGTACAAGCCGAGGGTCCAGTGAATATTGAATATCCATCACATCCAAAAGAGATCTCAATTCTTCAAAATGGCCATTGTCTTCTGGTGTCCAGGAATCACTGACATTTGGTATATCATTTAAAATTTCAATTTCATGTGGGATTTTAGTGTCCAAAATGCGAAGGGGATTTTTTTCAAACCGCCGCTGACTGATCTCACTCAAATCGTTTAAATATGGTTTTAGATATGACCGGATTGCTTTGCGGTATAGCGTACGGCATTCTGGGGAACCGATTGAATTTAATTTTAATGTAAGACCTTCTAACCCAAGGTTATTAAGTACCGCAAGGGATAGGGCAATTACTTCTGCATCGATTTCAGGATTTTCAGACCCAAAAGCTTCAATCCCAAACTGATGAAACTGGCGATAGCGTCCTTTTTGGGGGCGTTCTCGCCGAAACAGTGTATCAATATAATAGAGTTTATTGATTGGGGTTAATTCCCGAAGATTATGTTGGATAAATGCTCGGACTACCGGCGCTGTCAGGTCCGGTTTAAGTGTTAGATCTTCACCGCTTTGATCCGTCCAACTGTACATTTCTTTGGACACAATATCCGTTTCTTCACCTACACCTCGGGCAAATAATTCGGTTCGCTCAAAAACAGGGGTACGTATCTCTTTATATCCATAGTTATCCATGGTGTTGCGGATGATAGCTTTTAACGCTTGCCAGCGGTGGGACTGATCCGGAAGAATATCTTTTGTCCCTTTAATTGATTTAATGGTTTCTTTAGCCATTTTTAAAAATAATATTTTCCAATAATCTTTCTGCCTGTGTCTGAAATGAACAAAGAATATACAATTTCATAGAGCCACCAGACATGCTCAATGCTTTAAAACTCTAAAATTTATTAACGGTCATATAAGGATGGCAGGTTAAAGGCACCGCCCCTTTGTTCTAGCCTCAAATCTTTTAAGTTGGGCGATTTTACATTCAGTTTAAAGTATATACCAGAAGCATATCCATTTGGTGTCCAGTTAACACTAAGTTCCCAACAGTGAAGATCGCGGTAAAGAGAAAAGGTATGACTTACTAAATTCTGATTGATAAGGTCAAATCGAGCGTTGTAGTTCACTCTCCAATTTTCGGTTAATTGAATAACTGAATTGGTGGACATCCAGAATGTTTTTTGGGGATTATTAGGATTTGCGTTATTATAAGCAAAACTGAAACTAGCTGAAGTGGACCATAAATTTTCTGTATTTTTCTGATCTGTACCTCCCGTATTAGAAAACAAATTGGCCAGATTGGCTCCATCCACTCGCTGTTCGATTTCAGTTGTATCTTCTTCTGATGATTCTTCTTCACCAGAAAATGACAGCCGTTTTCCAGCAAATCGAAATCCAGTGGAAAAACGAACGTTAATCAATCTAGGTGCAGGTAAACCTCCCTTGCTTCTGATTGTATTAATACGCATATTTTTTTCTTTATCAAAATCATACCAGTCATGCGTCATGGAAAAGTCCAAGTTCATTTTCCGGCTAATATTAGCCCGGATGGAAGAACTTAAATTGCTCCATTCAAAATCATCTGCAACGAAATTCTTACTTGTACTCATCCGCCAGGAAAATAAATCCTGTTTTTTTTCTTCATCACCATCCAAAATTTTAGCTTGAAAAACATTATTAAATGATATATTCATGGACTGGCTTTCACCCCGAGGGGTACCACCGGCCAATGTTCCGGAAAAACGGTCAAAATAAACTGATTCTCCATTATCCTGCTGAATGATCTCATAATAACCTGGATTAGTACCAAATACTTCTTTTGAAAAATCAGGGCGGAATGAATAACCAAGGGTGGGAGAAATTACATGGCGGATAGCTTCGATCCTGCCCAGCTTTGCTGGGAAGAGACCGTAAATTTGAGTATTCATATTGATATTGAATGATCCTGTCGTTCGAGAAGCAAAACCCTTTACTTCATTCCGGTTGATTTTTCCCGTGGAATCAATAACACCGGTAAAGGAACGGTTTACCCAGTCCGATTTAAGCTGAATATTAGGGGACACATTGAAATATTTTAAAATTTTAGAAGACATATTTAACCCCGAAGAATGAGACATGATATAATCTGAAAAAGTGTTTTCTGTCGGATTTGCATTTTCATCCATGATCCAGCGGTATCCCGTTGTGCTGTCATTGAACGCATAGGCTTCTGACTCGTAATAATTTTTCACGTTGTTGGTAAAACGAGAGGAATAATGATAATTAATGTTGTGATACCATCTTTTCTTTTTTGCTTTGGTAGGGAACAGGGCTCGTTGACTGTGAGAAAAAGCCAATTGTGGCAAAGTATTATTTGTGATGTTGATTTGATTCCCAGCTTTTGTTGGCTCAGTGAAAAATGCAGAATTGGGATTAACCTTGCGATCAGCCATCAAATTCCGTCTCGAATATAAATTGACACTTAAACTATTCCGGGATTTGGGCCAACGTTTGGAGTACGTAGCGTTGGAAACTGCCTGTTGATTCAGACGTTTGCTTTGTTCGATTCCAGTCCTACGGTTATAATCTCCGCTGGAATAATAACTGGCATTTACGGACGCAGACTGGTTATTCCGAAGTTTCTGACTATGGCTCCAGCGAACAACATAATCACTCTGTCGATTTTTAGATAATTTGTAAATATCCCGATCTTCTGGCAAAGTTGATCCAGAAAACCGTTGTTCTGTTTCTAAATCTAGGCTGCCTGAAAAGGCATATCGTTTATCATATTTATTTTGTAAACGGAGGGTAACACCATCCCGATCATAAAGACGCATTGTGAATTTTGTATCAAAATAATCATTTGGTGCCCAATAATAACCCAGACCATTGATATATTGTCCCCAGCGGCTGTCATTCCCATAAGATGGCATGATCCACCCGGAGTGCCGCCGGCCTTTCTGGTGTGGAAAAACACCAAAAGGCAATCCAAAGATGGGAATATTGGCGATATATAAGACAATAGGACGGGCAACAACTTTATCTTCATTGATCATCTTCATATTACGGCTTTCAAAATGAAAATGGGGTTCATCCAGATCGCACGTAGTATATGCCGCATCATCAATATAAAGCACATCCATATCTTGATTACGTATCTCCTGACCATGATAATAGCCATCCTGTGCTTTTGTTTTTCCACGAAGGACTTTCCCATGGCGTGTTTTCAAATTGTACATCATTGTGTCACCAACCATAGGTTCTTCACCTTGTTCTATCATGGTAGGCCTGATTCGACCATAGGTGGAATCCAACATGGATTCAGGGTATGCCTTCAGCAGGTTATTTTGCCATGCAACATTGATGTAACCAGCGTTGAGATTTACATTGGTATAGTCAATAACCGCGTCACCGTGCAGGTTGGTAAATTCATTAGTTACGTCATATTCAATATCTTCTGATTCATAAACAACGGCCCCTTCCATATCCGCACTAGCAGAGTCCGGTGTGTATGTACCGCGGGAACCCCCAGAAACAAATATTTTTTCTAAATCATCTGCTCCAAACTTCATGGAAATTGTATCTCCTGAAGCTTCGTTTTTCCCTTGATAAACAGAATCTTCAAAAATATGATACAAGGTGGTGGCCATACCTTCTAATCGCATGGAGTCCAAGTTTCCATCTACAAAAAACCCACGTAGGATGGAACCTGTCATGTCATCAGAAAATGCTAGTGAATCTTGGAATATAGCGGTATCACCATCTGCAATTTCTGTCCATTCCCGGATCCCTTTGACAGGATGAATGGCGTGGGCTTCCTTAGGGATAAAAAGACTTTTCAGTATATTATCTTCATATTCCAAATAAATTTCACTTCCAGAAATAGTCTGATTGTTATCCACAATTTCCGGTTTAATGCGTAGAACAGTTTTCCCATTCTCCCGATCATAAATGGCCTCGCCGCAAGTGGCAACGCGCCCCTCTTCTGTAATGGAAACATTGCCCCGTGCGGCATAAGACACACCATCAACTTCCGGTAATTCAACGTATTCTATTCGATCACCTTTGATTGTTTGTTGATCCTGAATTAAAATTGCATTGCCATTGGCTGATCCGCTATCCAGTTCTGAAAAATAAAACAAGGTATCAGCAACTAAACTGTAGGTTGTATCCCAGACGTGGGTTTTGCTGTAGGCAATCATGATATCCTTGGGAGAATCCACAAAGAGAGAATCGCAGGTGAGACTCTGCACATCTTTGACCATGGATACATTACCAAAAAGAAAACCCTGATCTGTGCGTTGGTTAAAACGGGCCCAATCGCAATTCATGACCATTTCACCTTTAGTAAAAATAACATTACCTTTTAAATATTGCATGGATTGGCCATTGACAGTGATATTTTCTAGGACATCTGCTTGTTTGAGGCGAAGGCGGTCATCTTGAGCTACAATGAATGAAAAAAAGAGGATAAGAAGAAAAAGCCCTCTCAAAGTAAAACATGAGTTTGATCTAAAAAACCACATTATTTGGAATATCTTTTTGGCCAAAGTTTGTTTAGCCTCTCTCGGATGAATCTTTCATAACCTAACTCGGTAGGATGGTAAAAGGTTTCCGATTTTTCTTCGGGGAAATAATCCGCTTCCACAAAATGCTCTGGATCATTGTGGGGATAATCGTAATCTTTGCCATAATTTAGGGATTTCATGAGCCCAGTGGGGGCATTGCGCAGGTGTAATGGGACATCAGAAGCACCTTCTTTTGATACCTTTTTCATGGCAGTCTTTACAGCCATATAACTAGCATTTGATTTGGGGGCGCTTGCAAGATAAGTAGTGACCTGCGAAAGAATGATAGCTGCTTCCGGCATACCAATCATATGAACGGCTTGGAATCCCGATGTTGCGATGGTCAGCCCCTGAGGTTCAGCATTGCCGATATCTTCCGATGCCAAAATAATCAGTCGCCGGGCGATAAATTCAGGTTTTTCACCCCCCTCTAACATAACGGCCAGCCAATAGATCGCTGCATCCGGATCGCTTCCTCTAACAGATTTAATGAAAGCGGAAATTGCATCGTAATGGTAATCGCCCATTTTATCGTAAAGGTGTGTTTTGCTTTGCAGGGCTTCTTTCAGAATTTTTGAAGAAACACTTTTATTACTGCCAATCATGCTAGCTGCCAGTTCGAGTGTATTTAACATTTTTCGCGCATCGCCGCCCAGCAGATTGAATTAGCTTCAACTTTGTATTCTTATCGATTTTTAGAGCTTCTTTTGATAGAAGAATATCTTGGCTTAAAGCCCGGTGCAGTACTTTGGCTAACTGATCTTCATTCAAAGGTCTCAAAGTGAGTACTCTGCATCTAGACAATAAAGGACTGATCACTTCAAAAGATGGGTTTTCAGTAGTAGCACCAATCAACGTAACAACACCTTCTTCTACCGCATGAAGTAAAGCATCCTGTTGAGATTTACTAAAACGATGTATTTCATCAATAAATAGAATGGTTTGCTGGCCAGTATCTCGATTCGCTTTTGCCTTATCGATAACCTTTCTTAAATCCTTCACCCCGCTTGATACAGCTGATAATTCATGAAACGCCGCTTTCAAGGTGTTTGCGATAATACGTGCAAGGGTGGTTTTCCCGGTACCGGGAGGGCCCCAGAAAATGAGTGAGAATAATTGCTCTTTTTCTAAGAGTTTCGCTAATAATTTTTGATCATCAATTAGATGAGACTGACCAATAAATTCGTCTAAAGATTGGGGACGGATACGATCCGCTAAAGGTGGCAGATGCTGGTTAAACAATGATGGTGTGGCTGACATTATTGCATATATCGTTTTTTACATATGGAAATTTACGGTAATTCCTTTCAGTCAATTAATGTAAACTTCCGTCCTTCTATTGGAGGATATAAATGAAAATAAAATGGCTAATCGCAATGGCAATTATGGTTCTGGTTGCCGGGTGCAGTAAGGATGATAAAAATATGAATGGTGAATTAATCATTGAAGATATTATTGTCGGCCAAGGCGCTGAAGCAGTAAAGCATAGTATTATAACCGTCAATTATACTGGTTGGTTAGAAGATGGAACAAAATTTGATTCTTCTTTAAATCCCGGGCGGGAACCATTACGATTTACCCTTGGTGCTGGACAGATGATTCAAGGATTCGATCAAGGTATCCTAGGGATGAAAGTGGGCGGTAAACGGAAATTAACTATTCCACCGAATTTGGCTTACGGTAGCCAGGATAAAGGCATAATTCCACCGAACTCCACGCTGATTTTTGAATTGGATTTACTCATTGTAGAGTAATTAATCCGTTCAATAATTAATTAAAAGATTTTTTGATAGAATAAAGAGCTAATTATCAAGATCAAAGAGCTGACCTAGGCATTAAAAAATATTTTTAGTTACAATTCTACATTCTTGTAAATAAAGTAATATGTGAGGAAATGGATTTTTCTATTCTCATAACTATATTAGTTACTGCTATAGTTCAGTCTATTTTTGGGACTGGAGTGTTACTATTTGGTACACCATTACTTTTAATACTTGGATATAATTTTCAATATGCACTTATAGTTTTATTACCAACATCAGTCTTAATTAGTTTTTTTCAACTGAAAAATAATTTGAATAAGATAGATTTTCAATTTTATAAAAAATTATTTTTATTCAGTATTCCTCTTATAATTTTATTTCTTTACTTAACAAATTTGAATTCAATTAAAATAAATCTTTTTGTTGGGATTTTTTTAGTTGTCGTTGCCATTAAAGAAAATGTTCTATCAATTAATAGATTTATAAAATTTCTTATTAAATATGAATCTTTATATTTGATGATAATGGGAATAATTCACGGTATCACTAATCTAGGAGGTGCATTACTTTCTGCTATAGTATTCAGTAAAGATTTATCTAAAGATAGTAAAAGAACAACAATCGCAATTTGTTATTTAACTTTCGCTGTATTTCAAATTATAACTCTTCTAATAGCATTTAATGATAATAGTTTTTTTAACATATTTAATTTTGTTTATTGGATTTTGGGACCAGTCGTATTCTTTATAGTAGAAAAATATCTTTATTTTAGAATTGGTGGGAGAAAATATATTAAATATTCCAACTTTTTTCTTTTTGTTCTTGGTTTAATGCTAATAATAAAAAACTAATATTTAAATGCTAAGTAGTAGTTTTTATAAAGACCAAGTTGATAAGAGCCACTGAGCGGGATCGAACCGCTGACCTACGCATTACGAATGCGTTGCTCTACCAGCTGAGCTACAGTGGCTTAGTAATTGTGACAAAAAATACAGTGATTTTAAGTTTTGAAGAAAAAAGAATCCGTCAATCTTTTATAGGTTGATAATATTTGGCTGTTCGATAAGCTCCATAAATTTCACCACCATAAAGAGTTATTGCCAACCCAATTTGAAAAGAGGCGAGAATGCTTTCTTTCTTGATTGCATTAACCCCGTTATTAATCGCCAAGGCTGTTATAATAAAACCATAAATTCCATCTGAAGTACGTCCGGCATAGGACCGACCTAGTCCTGGAATAATCATCGATAACCCAGCGGCAATTATGGGTGATTTTGTTGTTACTCTATCTGAAGGATTAGAAACGGAATCAATTAATCGGCCATCAAGGTGAAATTCACCATCCATCAATTGGTGGTATTGCCGCGCGTTTGGGTTACAGCGAATTATTCGGTCAGATGTCATAAAAAGTCCTGCCATTGCGCCCTGAGAATGGATTGCCTGAGCCCCGTAATTGGAGCAGCTGGGCTCAAATTGGCAGTTTAAAAAAGGTTGATTGTAAGAGAATTCCTGCCATTTTGTGATTGGATAAAGGAAAATTTTTTTCAGTAGCGTAGTATTTGGTGCATTATAAAGTGAGTCTGCCGGATATTGGGCCGTAAGTGTGCCAATAAAAAAAAGAAGAATTACTTTCTTAACCGATTTCAAATGATTAGATGTCATTGTTGCAAAATAATTTAAAGTCAGTTTACCTATTATCATTTCCTTAAAATTAACTTGAATGATAAAAAGATTACATTCAATTTAGGGGATGGTGGGACAGGTAAAACCATACATATTTCGTCTATGCCTGAGTATAATATTTTTATTGGGCTGGGTTTTTTCTCAGGAGAAGAAACTTTATATCCTCCATACAAATAATACTAATGGTGCCCTTGAAAATTGTTACTGTCCCGATCATCCATTTGGCGCTGTTGAAAAACGCACCGTTTTTATTTCCGAATTTTTAAATAAACACTCCAATGTGATTCTGCTTGATGCCGGCGATATTTTTACCATGACGCATCAGGCCTTTAAAGATAGCCTCATGGCCGAAGCATATCGTCTGTTACCTTACGATGCGATTTTACCCGGCGATCAGGAATTAATGATGGATCCGAATGACTTTAACCGCCTATTTGATAAAATGGGTATTCATGTAGTTGCCACAAACATCACCGTTGCCGATATTAAAGGTTTACTTGTATCCCATATTGTAGAAAGAGATGGATTAAAAATCGCCATCCTTGGAATCATGGATCCCTATGCAGTGAAATATTACTCTCCAGAATTAAAAAATCATATCCAACTGGAAGATCCGATTGAAGCAGTTAAAAAAACGATGAAAAAATTAACTGATCAAGTTGACATATTTGTACTTCTTACTCATCAAGGTGCGGATCTGGATTATGAAATGGCAGAAAAAATAGATGGCCTTCATCTGATTGTGGGAGCGCATAGTCAATCTGCAATAGAAAAACCAGAAGAAGTAAACGGGACTTTAATTGTTCAAGCAGGAAAAGAGGGATATTATGTTGGTATTGCAGAATTGATCATCAACGGTAAGGAAGTAGTAAAGAAAACCGGCCGAATTGATACAATGAGATTAGATATGCCTGATAATTCGAGCGTTATGAATATGATTCATGAATATGAAAAGAAAACCGGCCGAATTAACCATCAAAAATTGAAATTAAAAGCAAAGAAATAATGGATCAATCGATCGAAGTATTAGTATCTAACCCAGTGTATATGGCTGTTGCGGTTGTATTGGCTATTGTTATTTTGCTCGGGGTAATTAAAAAATTACTCAAATTAGTCTTAGTAGTAAGCGCTCTATTGGTTTTATGGGTAGCCTATATGGCCTGGTCAGGTCAGGATGTAACAGTTGATAGACTGAAAGAAGGAATTGATTCCGGAGTGGAAACGGTAAAAGAAAAAGCATCGGCAACCAGTGAAAAAGTAAAAGAATCAATATCAAAAAGGGTGGACGAAAAAACGGAAGAAAAATTGAAAAACGCTATACCAAAAAATGGGAAATAATAAAGTAGTTAGCTAGGTTTATTTTGCCGTCAGTTTTTCATTTGCGTCACGGAGCCGACCAGTGAGCAGTTTAATAATACCTTCCATGATGTCACTTTGACTTCCCATGACCTCGTAAAATCCTTCCTGTTCGATTTTAAACAGAATTGAATCTTCTTCTGTAACTGTGGCATCAGCAGAACGTGGCTCATCATCCAAAAGAGCCATTTCACCAAGACAACTTCCTTTACCTAATGTTACCAATTCCAAATCTCCTTTGTGGATTTTTACATTTCCATTCACCACAATAAATAAAGAATCACCATAGTCACCCTCAGCAAAGATTTGTGTATTTGCCTCAAATTGCACTTCCTCAGTGATTTGGGAAATGCGGGATAAATTCTCTGCGGGGATGGTCTTAAAAAGATCAACAGATTTTAGGATAATTGTTTTTTCTAATGTCGAGTACATACTTAGTTTAGTATCCTCTAATTTAAAACTATCAATGGGAATGAATTCAAGGTTCGTTCCATTTTTTTCAGCTGTTCTGGTAAGCAATTCCTTGTTTGCATTTGTTACAGGAACTTTACTCCAATCTAATTCTTTGAAAACATTCATTTTTTCCGTTTTTATTAAATAATCCAAAGCAATCACTGATTCCCATTTATTGGGCGAATACACTGATTCAGTTATTACCGTATCCAGGTTATTGGGTAGATCCTTGAAATGCGAATGACCGATCTTACTGCGTTCTGTTAAGGAAATCGGTTCAATAAGGGGATTGATGATGTCACATTCTTCCTTGGAAAAAATGTTTTCAAAAAACTCCAGTAAAAATGGCAATTTGGCGGGGTCACCTGATTTAGCCGTATGGATGTAAGTTTCAATAGGCGTATCAGGAATATCGATAACCCCCAATTTTAATAATGTGGGCAATGTATTTTGAATTTCATTATTCAGATAATCATACATCAGAAACTTATTATCATCATCAGGGATCAATTTAATAGCTTCGTTTAATGCGTAAACCCTGCTTGCAATCATGCGAATTTCTTTGGTGATTTTTGCTTTTTTCTTTTCACCAAATGGATGCAATCGTGCAATAGCTAAAAGAGAATCAACTGCTTCATTATAAACATCTTGATCATCCTTATCTAATTGGCCCAATAACATGTCTATAGGTTTATCATTTGGATATTCACGAAGTGCACGAATAATTCCCTGACGAAATTTGCGGCTTAGATCAGAAGAAGATAATAATTTTTCAAATTCCTCAATGACTAAATCATCGGAGAATTTATTTAGGGTACGTCGTGCTTGCGCACGGGATTTAGGAATATCCAGATTGGAGATAATGCCAGGGATCAATTCCGGGTTCTCGCGTTTTTCTGCGATAGTTAAAGAAACATTACTAATAACAGACCCTTCATTTTTGAGAAACTCAATCAGTTTTTCTTGCGGTAAAATGCTGTTATTATAGACCAGTCTATTTAATGCAGTTGCCTGAGTCGATTCATCATCATCATCCAGCATTTTAATTAATACAGCTTCGGCCTTATCTGTATGATCAGCTTCCAATAGAAGTATTGCAGCTGCTGCGGCCGCACGAGTTGGCAGTGAATCAGCTGAAAGAAGTGGTTCTAAATCTGGTAATATTTCTGTCAGTTTTCTGCGGCCTGCAACCATAATGGCTTCAATGGCAACATCGTCATCCTTTTTCATGGTAGAAATAATATCTTCATTCGAGAGAATAAATTCTTCATCCCAGGCCATGGATAAAATGCGTTTCCGAACATCAACACTGCCCTCTTTAAACAATCGTTCTAATGAATCTTTCCATGAGGAAAGGGGTAATCCTTCAATAATCTCAAGGGCAAAAAGCTGTTGTATTTCATCTTTAGAAGATAGAGTCTGTTCAATGGTTTTGACCATGGCCGCATCCTGGACATCCACATTAAGATCTTCAAAATCAATCTGTCGTTTGGATATGGCTGTCTCCAATTGTTTTACATAATTAGCCTTTACACGGATAGAGGTGAATAACCAAGCCACTATTGCACCAAGGGCGATGACACTTAAGAATTGGAGTTCGATTATTTTAACAAGAAAAAAAACTAGCAAACCGGACAACCCTTCGGCGATTGCTTTAACAGTACCACCGATTTGTGGTTTGATATATTTTCTTATATTGGGTGGAACAGGAAGCCAAAGCAGTTCTAATGAAGAATTGTTAATAGTAAACTTAAAGGTTTGATCTGAAAATTTGGCGAAACTAGCACTGATTAAAACTGGAGCAAATAATAGAGTAGCTGATCCGGCAATGAGGAAAAATGGTAATATCAATAAACCGATTAATATTCCAAACCTGGATAATAAAGGCCCAGTTATAAAAAATTGCATAATGATTGATGCTGCTCCGGCTATCGAGTAAAAGGAACCAAAAAAGGCAACCAGGTCAGCTTCATTTGGGAAGGCAGAACTGGCGATCATTTTAAACTGATAATCCACCAGCATTGTAACAATTGCGGAAAGCGCAACGATTGTTCCAATTCCAATAATGAAAGGATCTTTTTTTCGTTTTTTCTTTTTGCCAACCTTTTTTGTAGCTCCTTTTTTGGCGGGTATTTTATTGAAATATTGTATGGACTGAATACCAAATACAGAGGCAATAATTAAAAATCCGGCAGCTACAAAAAGCAATTCATCCGTGCCAAATACATTAACAAATGGTTTGAGATTCATTCCGATTAGCATCACTGCGAATGAACCACCGCCTCCAATGATGCCAAAGAGACGTTTGGCTTGCTGGGGTTCAAAAGATGAACTGGCAAAACCCCAGAATTGCATTAGCGAAATAGCGACAACTATTTCAACCCAGATATAAACAACGGGGATGACAAAACCGCTTATCAAGGGCTGAATTAAAATAAACGAAACCGTAAATATAGAAGACATAATAATGAAAAGTTTCCTGGGGGAAAATTTATTTGTCAATTTTGTATAATAAGTAAGTGTTGGAGCTATAATAACGGCTACCGCCAAGAACATGAGAGGCAGAATCGATTTTTCAAACCGACTCAGGAAATAAGCGTCCCGAGCAGTCTTGGCGATCATTCCCATAGCAACAATAGAGAAAGAGAAAAAGAAAAAAGTGAGAACCATTTTGGCCTCACCTTTTTTAATGTTGATAATCTTTTTAAAGAATTGCAATTTTATTCAATCCGATTTTAGCAGTTGTAGTTCGGACAGTATAATCAAAACCACTTTCATTGAAAAAATCCATTAAAGATCCGGCAAAGAAACTGATAAAAATAAGTCCCAGCGCAATAAACACTATGAAGATGACGAATAGTACACCATTGATAAGAAAGTAGGCTCGCAACTGATCCATGGCTGTTGTGAAACTGACAGCATCCTTATTTTCTGCAGCAAATCGCAGGTGACTGGCGGCATTTGTGAGTTTTGTACCCATTATAATAGTAATCACACCCATAATTGCTGTGGGTATGGAAAAGAATAGAAGCGTGAGGCAATAAATTGCTCCAGTGATAATATTCATAATGCCTACAAACTTCGTCCATTTGACTAGTTTTTCTAATGTAAGCACACCGAAAGAATCCAAATTATAATTCAGTGTGTTTTCTATAGGAACTTGATTGATGTCACTCATGAGTTAATTTCTATTAAAGTATGTCACTGGCCAAATCAGCCAAATGGGACCTTTCTCCTTTTTCCAGTGTAATATGGGCAAATATTTTTTGGTTCGTCATACGATTAATTAAATAACTTAAACCATTGGACAGTTTATCTAGATAGGGGTGGTCAATCTGATGGATATCACCGGTAAAAACAATTTTGGTTCCTCCACCAGCGCGGGTAATAATTGTTTTGACTTCGTGGGGAGTTAGATTTTGAGCTTCATCCACAATAAAGAAAGCTTTCTGAAGGCTCCGTCCACGAATATATGCTAGTGGCGTTATGACCAGTTTGTCCTGTTCCAGCATTTCATTTATTTTTTGTGATTTGGGATCGCTTGAATTGAACTGGTGGCGAATAACGCCTAAATTATCCCAAAGTGGTTGCATATAGGGGTCCATTTTTGACTGAATATCACCAGGTAAATATCCAATGTCTTTATTACTAAGTGGTATAATTGGACGAGCCAGATAAATCTGACGATATTGGCTGCGGCATTCTAAGGCACCAGCTAATGCTAAAAGTGTTTTGCCTGTTCCTGCTTTGCCAGAAAGTGTTACCAATTCAATTGCGGGGTTGATAAGGGATGCTATGGCAAAGGCCTGTTCTGAATTTCGGGGAGTGATACCGTAAGCTGGTTTATTATCTACTTTATGATATTGGTTTTCAACGCCATCGTAAGTTGCTAAAGCCGATTTATGCGCATTCCGCAGGATGAAATTTTCATTGGGAAGGGGAGCGTCAACTTCCGGGATCATTTTTGCATCAATGTGAAAAGGATTTGTGTACAATGTGTCTATAGTTTCTGTAGGCAGGTTTTCAACTAGACGTTTACCTGTATATATTTTTTCAACACTTTCAATTTTGTCCGTTTTATAATCTTGTGCTAAGATACCCATCGCCTTGGCTTTCATGCGCAGGTTAGTATCTTTAGTAACCAAAATGACAGGGGTTGATTTTTCCTGTTTTTGTAATCGTAACGCCGTATTCAGAATACGGATATCCGGTATATCTTCACTAAAAATTTCCCGTAAACTTTCGTCCCATTTTTGGTTAACAATTACTCTGATTTTTCCGTGATCTTTTCCAAGAGAAACACCGGATTTAAATAAGTGGTCCCCGGTGATTTCATCTAAGTCCCTTAAAAAATCCCGAGCATTAAAATTGATTTGTTCATTGCCGCGTTTGAAATTATCTAATTCCTCCAGCACAGTGATGGGTATTACAACGTCATTCTCTTCAAAATGGTGGATACAGCTGGAGTCATGAAGGATTACATTCGTATCTAAAACAAGCAGTTTTGCTTTTTTTTTCTTCGGCATATAAACCTTAAATATGTGGATTATTGCTAGTACTACAGAACATTAGCCTAATGAAGTTATTTGAGATTGAATTCAATCACAAGAAATGAACCGTTATTAATATTGAATACAACGAGATAAAAAGAGTAATAAAAACTATTTACTTTAGTCAGTAAAATAGTTTACAATTATGGTGCGTTGTTCCCGAGGTAATGTGAAGAAAACTATCAAATTATTTAATCTATCCGATCTGTTTATATATCAGCGGTTAATGAAAACGGTTGTTTTGACCGGACTCGCTTTATGTTTGATATCTTGTGGCGATAAGGTTCTTGAGACAAAAAAATCTGTTTCTGGCAGCAATAATGAGTTTACCCTGACTTTAACTATTTCCGATGATATTGTCTATTTAAATAGCAGTATCAAAGTCACAGCGGTTGTTGAGCGCAAGGTTCATTACGATTCACTTGATGGTTATATTAATATGTTCATGAAAATGGACGCTGTTGGTGGTAAAATAGACGGGCAAAATTTCACTTCTGTATCCTCTACATCAACTTCACCAGCAAGTATTATCGTTTCAATAGATAAGGAAGTTGGATCTAAGTTTGAAGCGCTGGCTTTTTTCTTACCATCTTATTCTTATAGTGCAACCAAATATGATACCAAGGGTAACCTAATAAAACCAGAGGAATATTATAATTTTATGGAGAAAGGACAGGTATCCGCTTCTTTTGATAATATTAATGTTACGATTCCAGTTAATATGGTGGAACCTAGATGATAAGAAAAATTGTTTACGCTATTGTTATTTTTTCAATTATCTGGGCACAGCAACGCCCACCCGCATCGGCTACGCGGCGTCCACCCGCATCAGCCACGCAACGCCCGCCGGCTAATATAACACAGCGTGCTCCGAGTGGTCAGCTGACTTCACTTAGAGGTTTAGATTTTGAAGTCCTCAAGCTTAGCTATATCCAAACTGACCGTGCCCTGGCGATTTTGAAAACACTGGGTTATTCCGTGGTAGAATTCAAAGCTGCAAAGGGAGAAGTCAAAGGAGAGTTCAATTTTACACCTCAATTCTCAAATAAGAATACAAACCTGAATGCACCAGGGGGGTTGCCAATCATCATCAAGCTCCCAGATACAGAAACCATCTCACTGGTAGAAAAAAGCACATCGAAAGCATCCAGCAGAAAATCTGCTTTAGGTGTTGATCTTGGAGGTGTTACACTGGATAATACCACCAGCGGCGAACCGATGCAGCGCCTTTTGGTTGGATACAAACCCGGCAATTATAATTCGGTAGCCCAGCTTATTGACCTTGTAAAAAATAAAATTGATGTTCCCGCCAACCAGATAGTAATTGAAGCCCTTATCATTGAATTAAATACTGAAAATTTGAATGAATTGGGAGTTGATTTTTCCAATGCTGGTCAAGGATACTCTGCTGTTTTTCCGCCGCCTGAAGGCGGCTCTATTTCTCCTTTTACAGTTGTGCTAGATCGTACACTACTGGGTAGTACGTCTAATTTTCGGGCAAATATCGAAGCCCTGATCAGTAGTAAAGATGCAAAAATTTTATCCAAACCTTCTGTATTGGTCTTAGATGGGCGCCAAGCAAGAATTCAGGTTGGCCAGCAGATACCAATTGTTAAAACAACAGATACCCAGATTTCGCAGACTAAATCTGTGGATTATATACCTGTTGGTATTGTATTGAACTTGCGACCGCGGATCAGCGAAGATGGGTCACGGGTCACCATTCAAGTTGAGACCATTATTAGTGAAACGGAAGAACGCATTGGTGCTGCTGGAAGTGGTGCTGTGGAGACAGCGCCAATCATCAATAATCGGAAAGTGCAATCATTTGTCCGGGTAGCAAATAACACGCCTTTTATCATTGGCGGATTGATCAATGAAAAAACGACTGACAATGAGGGCGGCGTTCCTCTTTTAAGAGATATCCCATGGCTTGGACGACTTTTTCAAATATCGACTAAACAAAGAGTTCAAAAGGAAGTAATTGTGGTGATTACACCTCATATCATAACCGAGACTGAGGATAATTTCAGTCGGGTCATCCCTCAGGATTCCGATTTATTCAATGCCTTTGGAAATAAATCTTTTCCAAACTCATACCGAGTCACGAATGATGATGTATTTGATTTAAATTTTATTTATAAGAGTCCGATATTCCAGGATATCATTGCTGAAGTAAATAAGCGCTCTGAAAAAGATAAAACACTATCGGTTCGGGAGCCTTATAAAAGTATCCTTGAAAGCAAAGTCCCGGGCGAAGAAATTCTTGTGAGAAGAATGCTAGCGGAAGTCATTGAGAAACTTGGGTATTACAAATACATTGATCCTACAAAAGTTATATATTTTTTGGATTCTTCATCTGACCCAGCTGGTTATAAAGTGGCGCCGTTGGCTAACCATATTTTGGAAACACCTGAGGGTCATGCACTGCAGTTAAGTTATACGATCAAGGGGAAAGCAACGATAGAAAAACCATTTGTACGTCCGACAGCAGAGGCAAGATATATTACAATACCATCTAATTCATATAAAAATGTACTTAAAAGTTTAAATCAGCGCGGCACTGATCCATCGGAAGATATTTTTACAATCTTGATTTCTAACAGTAAAGATGAAATAGAATTATATGAAGTTCTGGTGATGAAAAGGGTTTTGGAGATGAATCCTGATCTTGAGTTAACCTTTAATTACTTCAAACCGGGGATCGAAATTCTTTTTCCGTCTCCTGATGTGCTTCTAAATAACACCCATGTCGTCGATCGGGATGCGGCAAAATTTTATTATGAAGTGAACGACTATTATGGATCATTTGAAGAAGAATTCAACCGCCAAACAGCGGAACTGGGTCGATTAATCCAAGACAAAAATTAATGTGAGCGATATCACTTGAAAATATATCATAAAATAATAGATTTCGGTATTATTAGTGAGGGAAAAGCTTGATAAGTAATATAAATCTAAATAAAACTCGTTAAGGAGGATGAGAATGAAGTTAATCAAGTTAATGTTAGCAATTGTCATGGCATTAGCCATGGTTGTTGCACAAGACACAGGAGGTAATCCCTGTGATCCAAATATGACCTATCCCGCTGCGGACCCAGGTCCTGATGGTGGCTGTGGGAACTATGCTGATTGTAATGGCAATGGTGCCTATGATATGGGTGAACCTTGCTTTGAAGGTCAAGGACCACCACCATGTGATGAATGGCTTAATAGCGATATGGCGCATGATATGAATGGTGATGGTGTAGTGGATGAAGGGGATTGCCCCGGACAAGGACCACCACCTTTTGAAGCTGTAGATACCAATGGTGATGGATTAATTGACCGTGAAGAAGCTCGCGCTATGTTTGGTCAAGATAAAGATGGGAATCCTGACCCAGAGTTCGATAGTAGATATGATAGCAGAGCTGGCGAAGATGGAATGGTTGATCACGCTGAGTATATGTCACCTGGCGGTGGCGACCATGAAGGCCCAGGAACTTGCGATGTCTGTGGTTATGAATATGGTGGTCCGGACGATCACCATGGTCACTGTCGCGTTTGTGACGCAGAAATGAATGCAGATGAAGATTGGCAGTCTCACTGTGAAGAAAACCCTGATCATTGTAAAGCCCAAGCAGGTGATGTATGTGGATTCCGTGGATGGGATGGCCAAGGCGAAGAGTGTGGTTATGTCCATACAGGAGATCCAGATGAAGACCATCATCATTGCGATCATTGCGGTTTAGCAGTGAATTCGGGTGAAGAAATGCATAATCATATGCAGGCGGATCATCCTGATATGATGGAACAACATGATGGTGGCGGTGGCGATCATGATGGTCAACAACACTTCCCCAACAATCATTGGGATGGCAACTGTGGAGCCATGATGAATGGCCAATCCGAATATTGGCTAGACTCTGATGGAGATCCAAACAACGGTCCTGAAGATGGTCCTTATGCTGTATGGCATGAAGATGCTGATGGTAATCCCGTCAACTGTGGCCCAGGCCCTGAAGATCATGGCGGCCCACCTGAATGCCCTGAGTGTGGTCATCAATACGCTGATGAAAACGATCAACATGGACACTGTCCAACATGCGGTGAAGCATTAAACGGCGAAGCAGATTGGGAAGATCACTGCACAAATAATGAAGATCACTGCAAAGATCCTGTTGCCGACGCATTCTTTAATACATATGCTGAAACCCAAGACTATGAAGCTGCTTTTAATGCTGGTGCAGCTGTCGCACGAGAAATGGCACAAAATGAAGATGATTACAATGAGGATGAATGGAACGATGGCAGAGATTGTTTTCATGCCGCAATGACATCATACTTGGATGGAGGGACGATGGTGATGATGAAGATGGTAACAATCAAAACTAATTTTTGATTTTAGTTATTGTATGAAAAAGCCTCTCGGATTTCCGGGGGGCTTTTTTATTTCTCTAATGTAGATTATTCATTCATCAGCAAAGGATTTCACTATGTTTGAAACAGGACTATTAAAAGGGAAAAACATTATTATTACCGGCGGTGGTACCGGATTGGGAAAATCCATGGCCACACGGTTTGCTGAATTAGGAGCAGATTTGGTCATTACTAGCCGGCGTCAAAATGTGATCGATGAAACCGCAGAAGAGTTGCGAGAGCATGGAGGCCAGGTCTTGGCCGTTCCCTGTGACGTGAGAGATCCGGACCAAGTACAGCATATGGTGGATGAAACGGTTAAAACATTCGGAAAAATCGATATTTTATTGAATAATGCTGCTGGCAATTTTATCAGCCCTACGGAAAATCTGAGCCCTAATGCATTTAAAACTGTAGTTGATATTGTCTTAAATGGCACATTCTTTTGCACCCAGGCTACGGGTAAAGTGATGCGCAAAAATAAGGGCGGTGTCATTTTAAATATTCTTACAACCTATTCCTGGACAGGGTCGGGGTATGTGGTGCCCTCGGCCTGCGCGAAAGCTGGTGTTTTAGCTATGACGCGCTCTTTAGCTGTTGAATGGGCGAAATACGGAATTCGTACAGTTGCTATTGCGCCGGGCCCGTTTCCAACTAAAGGCGCATGGTCCAGACTAGCACCTCCAGGGCTGGGCATCGAAAAGAAAATGAAAGAACGCATTCCACTTAAGCGCGTAGGTGAACATATTGAACTGGCTAATTTAGCCTCTTATCTGATCAGTGATCAGGCAGCCTATATCAATGGTGAAGTGGTCACTATTGATGGTGGAGAATGGCTGAAAGGTGCGGGAGAAATGAATGAATTAGAGCGGATTCCAAAAGCCGCTTGGAAAATGCTCCAAATGAGGAGAAAAAAGAAAAAATAATTACCGGGCGAGTTCCAACACCCAGCGTGTAACCGGCTCGCCAATTGACATATAAAGTATTGTCGTATATAAAAAAGCAATTCCGACCAGAGCAAACGGCGTGATTCGGACTTCATGCGCATATTTTTGACCCTCATGGATCTTTTCATGCCAGAACCTTAAACTGATTATTGTCCAATAGGATAACCCAAGACCAATAAGGAAAAAGACGAAAATGATAAGATGATCCGTCCGAGAGAGACCGTATAACCAGCGGGAGAACTTCAAATTTTTTCTACCAACATAGCAGCACCAAATACCCCAGCAGAATCACCAAGTTTATTTTTCAGTATGGGTGTAACTACAGTTTCACTGAATGTTTCTTTATAAGCTGAAGCAGCGCCTTCAGAGTAGAGTAGATCAATTTTTGACAAGCCACCGCCTAATACAATGGCATCCGGATCAAGGATGTCGATCACATTAGCCAAAGCCCTTCCAAAATTGAGTATAAAGTTTTCTTTCCATTGAGGATGCGCCTTGTATAATTGTTGATCAATGATGTCTGTCACCTGCTGAAACTCCCCGGTCATTTGTTTCCATTCTTCCTCTAGTGCTGTTCCGGAAATATAAACCTCTGCACATCCTTGGTTACCGCAATAGCAGTCCCTTCCTTCAGGGTATAGCACATGATGTCCCCATTCACCAGCGATGTGATTAGCGCCAAGGTGAATATTTTTATTAATCACAATACCAGCCCCGCAGCCAGTGCCAAGAACTATGCCGAATACAACGTTGTATTTCTGGGCAATGCCTAAGGTCGCTTCCGCCAGAGCAAAACAGTTGGCATCGTTTTCCATCAGTATGGGTAAGCCCAGAGCTTTTTCTAAATCTTCTTTTAAAGGTTTGTCTATCAAGCAAACTGTATTGCTGTTTTTGAGCATTCCGGTGGAATGATCAATAGCACCAGGGGTGCAAATACCGATAGGTCCATTGACTTTTGCTGTTTTTATTAACATTTCTGCCATAAGTACAATTTTCTCAACAATAGCATTGTATCCATTTTCACGTTCTGTTGGGATGCGTTCACGTTTTAGAACATTATTTTGTTCATCCAGCAATACACCTTCAATCTTAGTGCCGCCAAGATCAATACCTATCCGGTTCAATCCAATGCCTCCTTTAAAATGGATTTAAATTCTGACAAGATAGCTGCCGTTGCACCCCATACTTTACGTCCGTTGAAATTATAAAAAGGCACCTTTGCATCATACCCACTTATGGTCCAATCTTCAATCATGAGTGTTTTTTCATCTATTAAAGCTGATATAGGTACATGAAATAAACTATTTACTTCCATATCATGGATATTCGTTTCTGGTTTTTCTTGGGTCCAGCTCAAAAAGGGGTGAATCATGAAACCGGTTGCGGCTGTGAAATATGGCGTGAGACTGCCAATATAGTTTACCGCTTGTTTTTGTACTCCGATTTCTTCTTCTGTTTCCCGGATGGCTGTTTCATGGAGTTTTTCACCTTCTTCCCAGGCGCCTCCCGGAAGAGATATTTGCCCTTTATGATGTTCAACTTCATTGGTCCTTTCGGTAAGGAAAAAGTGAATGTCATTATTATAAGGGAACAACAGAATTAGTACTGCTGCAGGCATGGCCTGCTCAATTGAATATGGAAATTCTACATTATCTGAAACGGTAACCTGCGTTAACTGCTGGGCTTTTTCACCTGGCAAGGGGTTATTAGTTCGCTGCTGAAGTTTTAGGGAAAGTTGGTCAATTGTTATCATTATAAACGAAAAAGTTATTTCATTTTTCATAAAACTCCTGAAGGTTTATACTAAATCATGAGATATAAACATATAATATGGGATTGGAACGGCACCTTATTTAATGATCGGCAGTATTGCATCAAAATTATGAATGAGGTTCTTAGCCGGAGGAATATGGATGAAATGACTGAGGAGTGGTTTTTAGATAATTTTTGTTTTCCGGTGAAAGATTATTATGTCAAACTGGGATTCGATTTTGGCAAAGAGCCTTTTTCTATTTCTGGCACCGAGTTTATCCATGAATATATCAAAAGAGATCATGAACCGGATTTACATTTATATGCTCAGGAGTCACTGCAATATTTTCAGAATAATAAAATAAGCCAATCTCTTTTGTCCGCTTCCAGCCAGACGATGCTGGATGAAATTTTAGTATATCATGATATCCGTGATTATTTTATCAAAATAATTGGCCAGGATGATCATTACGCACATGGCAAAGAATCTTCTGGTAAAGCTTGGATGGATGAACTTGAATATGGACCCCATGAAGTTTTATTGATTGGCGATACCATCCATGATAAAGAAGTAGCGGATGCCATAGGCGCTGATTGTGTCTTGGTTTGTCATGGCCATGTAAGCCAATGGAGACTAGAAGAAACTGGTGCTACAGTATTTGAAAATTTGAAAGATATAATTAATTGGTTTGAAGGCCAGGATAATAGCTGGCCAAAAAATATTTAGTTAGAAAAACCCTTTTGAAATAAAGGGTCTTATTTAATTAGCTGGTGGCGTTTTCGAAAAATCTAATTTCCAAATATATTTCACGTCCATTCAGGCACCAAGGTTCATTCTCGCATACATTCCATTCATTAGTAAGGGTAAGCTCGTCTTCATTTTGTTGGTAAATATAGGCAATTTGATAATACCAGGTACCATGAGCTGCTCCAAAAAATTCGTTTCCTTGGTACCAGACATCATCAAAATGATAAGTGACAAAAAGAGTGTCACCATCCACTTCCCATTCTGCTATAGTAGAGTCTACGTAAGCGTTTAACCAGTTTGATTGATTATTTTGATCTTCGTAGGTATAGGTTTCAACCCAGCGGCCATCTTCTTCTATCTTTATAGACCAGGTTCCGTAATCTCGGGCTGGACCTTCGATTTGACTAAAAATTTCCGTTGGCGAATTAGCTGGAACTGAAATAGTACCATGAGATAGCGTTCCTTCTAAAGCTAAACTTTGATTATTCTCAATTGTAAATGTTTTGTTTGGGATATTCAGTGTTTTACCATTAAATGTAAAATCAATTTCATCATTTATTTCGATATCGTCTCCATTATTATAATAGACACGAATTCGATCTTCATTATTACTATTATTGTCATTATTTATGAAAACGTGGACATTTGGATCGATCCACTCTTGGCCAGAATTGTTCCAACTGTTATTGGAAAGATCAATATAAGAATTGTCTTGGTTATGCCAGCTCCACATATGTTTTAGATTTGTATTGACGGCGCCGGAAAGACTGATTGAGCCAACTGTCGGTTTCATTTGGTCAATTACTTCTTGATTGGAATTAGTGGTCACAATCTGGGAGTAGTTCCAGGCACTTAAACTATGTCTACCAACATCTTCCACTGATCTACGTGCTGTACGATGGTTCAAGGGTTGGGGCATGTACCAGGTCCCCATAAGATCTTCACCTGCAACATTTTCTTCCTTTTCGCAGGAAATAAGACTAAGGGCTACAACAAGAATACCCCAAATGATAAATGATTTTTTTATGATAATTCTCCCCATCAAGACTGTTTGATTAAAATTACGCACAATTTCTTATAGTTGTGGTGATACAAATCACTGTTTCCA
>LUMJ01000013.1_pt1 | contig 78276 bp, 67 predicted proteins | sample 729631 | NCBI WGS metagenome assembly LUMJ01 (sample SAMN03860266, study PRJNA289734) | marine metagenome | biome: seawater column; feature: ocean; material: water; isolation source: Red Sea water column Station 22 - depth 500m | place: Saudi Arabia: Red Sea | collected 2011-10-15 | depth 500 m
CAATCCCGATGAGGAAACCAGCAACTGGAGAGCCGTGTGCGGGAGAACCGCATGCACGGTTCGGAGGGCAGGGAGGCTGTTGCCTTCCTGACCCCTATCAAAAATTATATTATCAGTAAGCTCTAATTACACAGTGTTACTGAATCCAATTGTGAAAAAATTGATGCTGAGTGAAGGACTATGCAGATTCTTTATTTATAATCCATACCCGTGCATTCCCCTGCAAATCAGGCAGGAAACAGGAACTTTCCCATTCTGGGAATTCGCTTTGAAGTGAGGTTAAATCAGTTTGCTGGTCATAACCAATTTCCAACAGCATTTCTCCGTCTTTTTTCAAAAATCCAGGCGCTTGATCTAACAGATAGCGATAAAAAAACAGGCCATCCAGCCCACCATCCAGTGCGATATGTGGTTCAAACTCAGACACATCAGTTTGCAACTCAGCTATTTTTTCGGTTGGGATGTAAGGGGGGTTGCTGACAATAAAATCAAGTTTTGATGGAAAATCTATTCCTGAAAATAAATCATTCTCAGCAAGTTCCAGTTTATTATTACGGTTTTTCAGCAGGTGTTCGTGGCGCCGGACGTTCCGAGCCGCAACCTCCAAAATTTCTGTAGAACAATCCACTGAAATTATGTGAAGGTTGTTAAGTTCCGAACAGAGAGCCAGTGGAATAGCAGCTGTTCCGGTGCCCAACTCTGCTATGAGGCAAGTGTTTCCGGGATGTTTGTTTTGCCATTTGCGGATGTGGTCAACAGCAGCTTCAACTAAAGTTTCTGTGTCCGGACGTGGTATTAAGGTCGCTTTACTGACTTCTAAATTAAGTGACCAGAATCCCTTCTCACCAGTTAAATATGCTATAGGATTGCCTGTTGAACGCTGACGCACAAGCTCCTTGAAAGTGGACTGTTCGTCACCATTCAATGGCTGATCCGCTTTGAGAAATAAATCTAAACGGGAACATCCCAGTACATGTGCCAGTAGAAGTTCCGAGTCTAATCTTGGTGAGTCCGGATTGGTTTCTTCAAGTTGTGCTGTTGCTGACCTTAATAAACTCGAAATTGTGGAGTGTTCATTGCTCACTGTTGCAGGTTTCAGTCTTCTATTGACTGATTATATTTTTTTTAGTAGGAGGCAGCAAAAATATTACTTGGGCTATATCGGAAAATTTATAAACTGTTTTTCAGAGATTGATGAGCGTTTTGAATAATCCTGTTTGTATTTACCCAATCAAGACATGCATCCGTAATTGACACACCATATTTCAGGTTTGCTGAAATCGGCTGGTTTCCTCCGTTTATGTTACTTTCGATCATTGTTCCGATAATTGATTTATCACCGTCTTTAATTTGATGAATTGTATCTCTTAGTACAAGTTCCTGCCGAGATGGATCTTTCCCGGAATTGGCGTGATTACAGTCAATCATGATAGACGCAGGTAATCCATCAGCAGCTAACAATTCAGCAGCTTTGTGAATTGATACTGCATCATAATTTGGACCATTGTTTCCGCCGCGTAAAACCAGGTGCACATTATGGTTACCTGTCGTTTGAATCACAGAGGAGAGGCCCTCATTATTGATTCCGAGAAAATGATGTGGCTGCAATGCAGATTTCATTGCGTTTAGCGCCACACTTAATCCGCCATCGGTACCATTTTTAAAACCGACAGGCATCGACAAACCGCTGGCCATTTCCCTGTGTGTCTGGGATTCAGTCGTTCTTGCGCCGATCGCGCTCCATGAAATCAAATCTGCCAGATATTGCGGAGTGATTGGATCAAGCGTTTCCGTGGCACAAGGCATACCAAGGTTATTAATGTCCAGCAGGAGTTTTCTAGCCAACTCAATGCCTTTGTTGATTTTGTGGCTGCCGTCTAATTCCGGATCATTGATCAAACCCTTCCAACCGACTGTGGTGCGTGGTTTTTCAAAATAGACACGCATCACTACCAGAATTGTTTCTGAAACTTCATCAGCAAGTTTTATCAGATTTTCCGCATATTCAAGCGCTGCTTTTGGATCATGAATAGAGCAGGGTCCGACAATCATCAGCAAGCGGGAGTCTTTACCTGTTAAAATGCTTTTGATTACATCTCTTGCATTTAGTACGGTTGAAGCAGCAGCAGCAGAAAGAGGCAGGAGATTTTTGAGTTTTTTTGGTGATGTTAACGGTGAAAAGTCAACAATGTTTAGATTTTCAGTTTGTTTCATAAAAAAAGTTTAAACAGAGAAGAAACAGGAATTACAAACAACTAATTCCTGCATTGATCTAAAAAAATATTGTTACCTGAGTCAGTCTTAATACATAAAGAGGAGAAAAACAATTTCTCTGGAGATTGTATCAGGCAGGTGGTCGGAGCGACTGGATTTGAACCAGCGACCGCACGCCCCCCAGGCGTGTGCGCTACCAGGCTGCGCTACGCTCCGACGTAATATATATCATGGAATATGCTTTTTACTTAATTGTCAAGCTCTTTGACTATCTGCAATGAGGCTGCTGATCTCTTAGTTGCTGATTAATTATCTTATCCAACAAGATAAGACCCTGTCCCAACCGCGATTAAAGTATTACTGTCATTATGTAATTCCATTCGTGTAACCGAAACTTTATTGCCTGACCGCAAAATAGTTCCGGTTGCAATAAAATAATTTCCTAATCCGGGACGTAAATAATCCACGCGTAAATCTATTGTACCAATTTTTGCAAACCTTTGGGCAATTTCTTCGAATGACTGCCCCTCCATTTTTTTCATGATACCTGTCCAGGCGACCATACCTCCTGTTACATCCAGCACAGAAGAAATAACGCCGCCGTGCAGATTCCCACGCATAAAATTACCGATAAGTTCTGAACGCATTTCGAAACGAATACCAAGACTGTCTAAATCAAGTGTCTCTATTTTTATTCCAATTAATTGATTAAATGGAATCCTTTCTTCAGTAATTTCACGTAGCAGTTGAAAAAGTCTCTCTTTTGGCATGTCACTTCTGAAAATTGTTTGATCTATAGTTGTTTAGGTTTTATATAACTCCTGTTTAAATAACGAGAGATGTGATCAGTCCAATCATACCTCCGAAAACGCCGCCCCAGACTACCAGCCAGCCGAGGTGCTGCTGAATCATGCGCTCAATGATTTCTTTTACCATGTCTGGAGTGAGTTCATTCAGCCGCTCTGTGACTATAGCGTCAACTTTTTCCAGAATATCTTCGCTGGCAGAAAACTCTTCCTGCTTCTCACGCAGGGTTTGCTGAAATGCTTCTGATTCAGTAATTTTTTGCACTAATGTCTGCAGTTTTTCCTTAAACGGCTCACGCAGAGACTCCAGAGACTGTACGCCACCGGCCATCGATAGTAATGGTCCAAAACTGGAGTTTTGAATAATTTCCAATAACGAATCAAATGCAGGATTCAAATTTACCTTTTTGAAAACCTGTTTAAAATCCGGAAGAAGTTTTGAGCCCTCCTTACCTGAGAAGAATTTTTCTACATTTATCCGATCAAAGAATTGAAGCATTATTAATTGATGGATGCCGGTTTTGAAATCCTCAAAATGCAGTTGTACTACTCCTGAACCATATATGCCTGGAACACGTTCAAACAGCATGTAAACTGCAAGCCAGTTAGTAAGGGCTCCTGAAAGAGAGAAAAGTCCAATGTTCAAAAGAGTTTCACTCCATGGTTCAGAAAACCAAAATCCTATTCCAACCAAAGCAGCTGCTATTATATTGGTTCCAAGGCGTTTATCAAAGATTACTCCGGCAGTTCTTGAATCAGTAAGTAACAGTGTTTGGCTCATTTATTGATAAATAAGTTGGATTTAAATTTGAAGCTTTTTGAATATGAACAGTGTTAAACCATCAAAAAAGTTTAACCTGATTCACAACTGGAGGCAAGTACGGGAGAGTCTGAAATTAAGGATAAAATACGTTCTGTTGTTCGCTCAACTTCAGCAGCTGAACTATCTGAGATATGGAGGGTGCTGTCTGTATCAAAAACTTCCACGTAACCGGATTTAATTACCATACCAAACTGTGAGAATTTAGTTGAGCATCCCACAATCAGCGCGAGCGCATCTAAATGTCTGCCCTGACCTTGAGCGCTTTCTTCACGGATATAGTGCAAATTGTCTTCAAGGAACATGGAGACACGTTCTTTCTGGGGTTTGTAAAAATTTTCTGAAGGATGTCCGCGATCACAGCCTAATGTTTGAGATGAGCGCGCTGCTGCCATTACACTTCCGGAAGGGATTAGAGTTGTGCTGCTGAAAATACCCATTATACCAGGAGGGGCTGGAACTTTAGGACATTTGTGTCTGGCCCAGACAAATTCCAGGCTGCAGAGTAGAAAAAGCGATACCGCAAACACAGCCCTGACAATTGCACCCATTTTCAAATTTTCTCTCCTGAAAGCGTATGGGAGGCGGTATGGTTTAAAGCTGTAGTCTTTTTTCTGCTAGAGAATCTGACTCAGAAAGAGCTTGGTCCGCTCATGCTGTGGATTGTTGAAAAAATTATGTGGATCATTGCTTTCTATAATTTCTCCTTCATCCATAAAAATAACACTGTCTGCCACCGCAGTTGCAAATCCCATTTCATGAGAAACCACAAGCATTGTCATTCCGCTTTCAGCCAATTCGATCATTACATCAAGAACCTCCTTAATCATTTCCGGGTCCAGTGCCGAAGTAGGCTCGTCAAAAAGCATGATTCTGGGATTCATACATAATGAGCGGGCTATGGCCACACGCTGCTGCTGTCCTCCTGAAAGCTGTCCTGGATATTTATGTGCCTGCTCCGGTATTTTTACCCTTTCCAGATATTCCATGGCACTTTCTTCTGCTTCTGCCTTAGGTGTTTTTCTGACCCAAATAGGTGCCACAGTACAGTTTTCAAGAGCAGTCAGATGTGGAAAAAGGTTAAAATGCTGAAAAACCATGCCTACTTCTGAGCGAACGATTTCAATGTTTTTCAGGTCACTTGTAAGTTCTGTGCCATCCACAACTATGCTGCCCTGCTGGTGCTCTTCCAGCCTGTTTATACATCGTATGAGCGTGGATTTTCCTGATCCGGAAGGTCCGCAGATCACAATTTTCGCACCACGTTTTACTTCAAGGTTGATATCTTTAAGTACATGGAAATCGCCAAACCACTTGTGCATGGATTCAATTGTGATCATGATTTCCGATCCGTTTGCTTTAGTTCGTTCCGCAGAAGACATAAGGTTATTTGAATTTTAGTTTTTGGTTTTAATGTCCTGTATGGAGTTTCTTTTCCAGGTAAATAGAATAGCGTGACATGCCGAAACAAGTTAGGAAGAAAAACAGGGCTACAAATATATAAATCTCGTTTGCAAGTCCAGCCCACTGGGCATCTGCCAGCGATGCATCTCCTAATCCCAGCAAATCCAGCATTCCAATAATCAATACCAGGGTCGTGTCTTTGTAAAGACCAATGAATGTGTTGACAATACCAGGGATTGAAATTTTCAATGCCTGTGGCAGAATAATCAATCTATTAGCCTGCCAGTATGTAAGGCCCAGAGAATCACCTGCTTCATGCTGTCCTTTTGTTATGGCCTGTAGTCCGCCGCGAATAACCTCAGCCATATAAGCCGAAGCAAACAAGGTTACAATTATCAGAACTCTTGTCAATAAATCAAAAACGGTGCCCGGAGGAAGGAAATAATTAAGCATTGTTGAGGCCACAAAAAGCAGCGTGATCAAAGGTACTCCGCGTATAAATTCGATAAAAAGCACACATAATATGCGCAACACCGGCATATTTGATTGTCTTCCCAGGGCCAGCATTATTCCAATGGGCAGAGAAAATGAAATTCCCGTCACTCCTAAAATTAGAGTAAGCATAATTCCGCCAAACTTGTCTGTATCTACCGATTCCAAACCGTAACCGCCCACAAGCAGCCAACCGGTGATGAAAGGAAAAACTGCTGAATAAATCAAGCCATATTTTCTATATGGCAGCTTCTCATAGAGTAAAGGAATCAAAGCAAACACGAGCAGTATAAAAGACACATTAACACGCCAATGAAGGTGTCCGGGATAAAATCCATAGGTGAAAAGAGAAAAACGATTTTCAATGAATGCCCAGCAAGCACCTAATGCTGGTGAGGCCATCTGATCCCAGCATTCCTGACGATTTCCAGCAGTCCAGATTGAGTTAACAAATGCCCAATCAAGAAAAGGTGGAATTATGGACCATAAAAACCATATCGACAGCAGGGTCAGTACGGTGTTAAGAGGTGAGGAAAAAAGATTTTGTCTAACCCAGGCCACCGGCCCTGTTGTTTTAACAGGAGGTGGCATATCCGGGTGTGTCCCCGGCATGTATTTTTGGTGTGCTTGATTACTCACAAAAATTTAAATCATTATCGCTCAACCAAAGCCATTTTACGGTTGAACCAGTTCATAAAGGCTGAAATGACCAAAGAAAAAAACAAATAAGTTAAAAGAACTATAATCATGGTCTCCATCTCCTTGCCGGTTTGCATAAGTGTGATTCCACCAATTGTTGCAACAACATCCATGTATCCAATTGCAATTGCCAGAGAAGAGTTTTTAGTCAGGTTAAGATACTGACTGCACAGTGGAGGAATGATTACACGAAGTGCCTGCGGAATTACAATCAACTGCAGGGTCCTGTTAGGCCTCAGGCCCAGACCGTGTGCTGCTTCAGATTGTCCTTTACTGATAGCCAAAATTCCACCTCGTACAATTTCCGCAATGAAACAGGCAGTGTAGTAGGCAAGCGCAAAGGTCAACGCTATATATTCTGGCTTAATAGAGGTACCGCCTTTGAAGTTAAAGCCTTTAAGTGCGGGCATCTCCCAGGAAAGAGGAGCTCCTGAGAAAAAAAATGTTAAAAGCGGCAGACCGATCAAAATAGTAATTGAAATCGTAAATACAGGATAAATTTTGCCTGTAGTGTCTTGAACCTTATAAGCCCAGCGTTTGAAAAAAAATACAATCAAGATGGCTATCAGAATTGATGTCAATACATAGTTAAATCCATCTTCAAAAACAGGTGCGGGAGTATAAAATCCTCGGTTGGTTAAAAAAACTGTATCTGAAATACTGATTGCTTTTTTTGGAACAGGAAGTGTGTAGAGGAATATGCCGTAAACAAACAGAATATGCAGAAGGACTGGAACATTTCGCGTGAATTCAAGAAAAACATAAACAATCCTGTTTACCAGCCAGTTGCTCGATAGCCTCAGGATCCCCATTGTAAAGCCCAGAATGGTAGCTATTATAACTCCTGAAACTGCAACTAAGAGTGTATTTAGAATTCCAACTATTGCAGCGCGTGTATGTGTGTCAGTAGGTGAATAAGATATGAATGGCTGAAAAGTTATATCATATCCGGCAGGATAGTTTAAGAATCCGAAGCTGAATTCTTTTCCAGCTTTTTCCAGATTTGTTGCAACGTTGTTGCCGATCATCCCCAAAAGTGAAAACAAGATCACCATTGTTATGATTTGAATCGCAATGGAGCGATGCTCCTGGTTACGCCACAGACGCAGCAAAAGGGAGGGTTTTTGAGTAGATACTGATGGTGAGTCCATATTGAGGAACTCGTGTTGATTCAAATGAAAAGTAGATTATTCAAATCTGAAAAAGCGTACACGCTCACGTAATGAGAGCATGTACGCATTTAAACATCAACGTCAGATAATAACGAAGATTAACGGAAAGGTGGTGAATACTGGAGACCACCACGCGTCCAGAGGTCGTTCAACCCACGCGCCAAGCCGATTGGTGTATTTGGACCAATATTTCGCTCGAAGATCTCACCATAGTTTCCTAACTGCTTGATGATCTGGTATGCCCAGTCTTTGCTCAAACCGAGTTCTTCACCTTGACTTCCCTCAACACCGAGCAGACGCAAGATTTCCGGATCATTGGAATTCTTCATGCTGTCAACATTTGAGGATGTAACGCCTTTTTCTTCAGCAGTTACAGTAGCGTTGTAAACCCAGCGGATAATGTCGGCCCACTGATCGTCACCTTGACGTGTAGCCGGTCCCAAGGGCTCCTTGGAAATAATTTCCGGAAGGATCTTGTGGTTCCCTGGATTCGGGAAAGTGGAGCGGGTTGCTGCCAAACCCGAGGCATCTGTTGTGTAAATATCACAACGTCCGGACAGATACGCCGCACGTGCCTCTGAGTTTTTCTCAATTGTAACCGCTTCATAGCTCATGTTGTTGGCACGGAAAAAGTCGGCAAGATTCAATTCAGTGGTGGTTCCGGTTTGAATGCAGACCGAAGCACCGTCCAACTCTTTCGCGCTGTTAACACCAAGGCTCTTGTTGACCATGAAGCCCTGACCGTCGTAATAGTTAACACCAACGAAAGTCAGCTTCACACCCACATCACGGGAAAAAGTGATGGTTGTGTTACGCCACAACACATCGCCCTCACCGGAATTCAACTTGGTGAAACGTGTTTTACCTGTTGAGGTTACAGCTTTAATTTTGGACGCGTCACCCAAAACTGCTGCTGCGGTAGCACGGCAGAAATCAATGTCGAAACCTTTCCATGTTCCGCCTTCGTCCGGATACGCGAATCCGGCAATACCTGTGCTTACCACACAGCGAAGCTCTCCACGAGACTTCACATCTTCAAGGGTTCCGGCAGTAGCCGTGAACGCCAAAGCACCGACAGCGATCAATGTCAGTGCTGCTTTTATTAGTGCTCTCATATACATCTCCTGTGAACACGTTTAGAAATTTCCACCCCATGGATTTGGGACAGACCTTATCAACGGGATTAAGTTGTACGTTCCTTTTGCGGAGTGTTAGCCTGCAGGTAATCATCCGTGTTAAATAATCCGGATTGCTGAAGCCATGCTTCCAAAGAGTTTTCTTCTTCCAGGCTTATCTCCCAAAACGGATTTTCATGGTTTTCAGATTTAGAGAATTCTCTTAAAAGTTGAACTTTCCAGCCGAGGAATTTTTTCGCTGAATCAATGCGCCTGTAAAGACAGCGCAGCAAATACATTCTGTTATATTCTGGCAAACAGATTCCGAATTGAAAAACTGCTTCCGGAAACTTCCATTCCCATCCGGTATTAAACTCAGTCAAAAAGTAATTCATGTACATTTGGTCAGAAGAAAATTCTTTGGCGCTTGTAATCGGCTCGTTACTCATTTTTTTCTCAGGCAAACAAAAAGTTTTAAATTCCCCTCGATCACCGGCGTCATACATAAAATATTTGTTTTCCGGAAGTTCATCTTCAAGTATCCGGATGATCTCAATACTATCCCGAGCAGCTTTGCGTTTTGTATCAGCAGCATTGAACCATTTGATTTTTTGATTTTCTTCATTTTGCTCTTCAAGCAAATTTCTGTTTTCACTTGCCAGCAGCCATTCCATCACTGCCTGGCGAGATGAGGCAAGAACATATAAACACCGGCTTTTGTACTTATTTCTATAGTCAATTACCTTAAATACCTGCCGACCATTGCTCACCGCTATTGGCAGCCAGCCAAGCGGGAACTGTTTCAGCCAGTTTTCAAAATCAAGTGAAGGCTGCTGGGCTGAATTTAAATTTTCTTTTTGCCAAAGATCAAAATGTGACTGGGCGATGTTTGTAAGCTCGTTTCTTGAGGGCTTCAAACCGGCTGGAGTTAATTCAGGCCATGGCAAAAACAATTCAGGAACTTTGAAACTTTGCAGACGATTTTCCAAAAACTTCCGCATTTCAGATTCTGAAACATTGACAGAACTTTTCACAAATGCAACAGGTCTTTGTCCAAATTCTGTATCTTTAACCGCGACCACAGCTGCTTGTTCAGTATTAGGAAACTGAAGCAGACAACCTTCGATTTCTTCCGGATGGATATTTTCTCCTCCGGAAATGAACATGCTGTCCATGCGGCCGGTAACAATCAGGTAATCGCTTTTGGATGCAGTTTTTGAATTAGTTGCATTTTTTTCATCAATTATTTTACGGTCGTTTTTTTCTTTCTCTGAAAACTCCCAGTATCCGGAATCACCGCCGGCAAACCAGCCTCGGTCGTCAAAAGGACGCTGAAATCCGGATTCAGTGAGATAACCGCAAAAAAGTGTTTTACCACGTAGTTCAATTTCGTTTTGTGAAGAAATCCTTACTTCTCGAAATGGCAAAACTTTCCCTGCGGCTACCCATCCTTTTTTTGTTTTTAACGGATGTGATGTAGCAATTTGTGATGCCATTTCTGTGGAGCCATAAGTGGTTTGCAGATTCAATCCAAGCTTAACTGACTGTTCCAGCAAAGGTTCAGGAATTGCTGATCCTCCCAGCAAAATCAGTTTTAACTTCTGCAGGGACTTTTTCCCTTTTTCTGACTGAAGCAGACGATAAAGTTGTGTAGGTACAAGCGAAAGATGAGTGATTTGATTTTTCTCGATATTTTCGTCCAATGATTTTTTTTTTGAAGAAATAACCAGTGCAGCACCGGAAAGCAGCGTTCGGAACAAAATTGCCAGCCCGCCTACGTGAAATAGTGGCAATGACAACAGCCAGCGATCTCCAGGTTCCAACAGCATTATCCGGTTCGCGCCAAGTGCGTTGAACAAATGGTTTGCCAGTGTATGCACCACTGCTTTTGGATAACCGTTGCTTCCGGAAGTAAAAAAGACTGTGCTCCATGCTTCCGGATTCAAGGGGGGCAATTTTCTAATGACTTGAGAACTGCGAATTGCCTGAAGGGAATCTTCTGATAATGTGCTTTCACATTTAATCTTTTTGAGTAATTCGTTTTTTTGCGTGGAAGGAAATTTTGGATTCACCGGGACGGCGACTGCTTCTCTCATCCATAATGCCAGCATTGCTTGAAGCAAAAATTCTGAATCCTCTGAACATAATCCGATACGTTTTTGTGGAGCAATATTTAAAGAATTGCATAACAGATTGGCTTCATTCAGAAATTCAGCATAAGTCCAGCAGTGATTTTCATTGATTACAAGCGGCAAATCATTGAAGCTTTCTAATAACTGATTCAACAAATTTTGATGAATTTCAAGCATCAGCTTGTGCAGTATCCTTCCGAAATTTTTTGCAGATAATTCATGTTTGCTTCAGGCCGTGAATCAGGCAAAACATAATTTCCCTGAACGATAGTAAATGGCGGGTCAATCAAATCATTCTGCAGCAATTTTGCAGTATCAAGTCCTGCAGGAATTTGTACAGTCAGCAGTTTTGAAGCAGTGAAGGCCAACCAATTCAATCCGAGTCCACTTTCTATGCAGCTGCTCAGCACGACATGAATTTTATTTTTTTTTGCGTATCTGGTCCAAAAACCGGTGTTTTTCCATCCACCCAAAATCCCAGGTTTCAATATCAATGTGCTAATTCCGGATTTTGGCAATTGTTTTGGATCAGGAATTTTCCAAAGTGTTTCGTCAAGCGCCAACGGCATTCCCGTCTGTTCATGCAGCTTTTCCAGCAGTTGAATATCTCTCAGCGGTTCTTCGCAGTATTCGATTCTGCAGTCTCGCACTGACTGAGCAAACTCCACTGCCTGTTTCCATGACCATGAGCGGTTTGCGTCAATACGCAGAGAAATTTGATCGCCAAATATTTTTTTCGCCAGTTCTACCCGCTTAACATCTTCCTGAATTTTCAGTCGGCCGACTTTTAATTTAACCGCCTTAAAACCATCACCAAGTAGTTGCTCACATTCCTGCCGCAGGACATCTCCTGATCCTGTAGCCAAACCGTTCACAGGAATTTTCCTGCGTTTAATCTGGTTATGCTGCTTGTTACTGTCAACCAAATCTTCGGCTTTAAAGTGTACCTGCTCTTCAACGTCAAACTTTTGATATAAAGTTCGCCATGCCATCTCAAATCCGAAGCGAACTGAGGCAGGTAAAGAATTGAATGAATCAGGATTTTGTTGAAAGGAAGTGCTGATGAATTTTTTTATTTCATTTTCTGCCTGTGAGACAGACTCCGGATGCAACCCGGGAAATGGAGCAATTTCTCCTTCACCACAATTTTCGGCCTGATCGAACAGGCGCAGAATAAGCCCCTTTCTTTCCCTCAGTTCCTGACCGAGCATCCGCAGCGGTTCTATTAATGGAAGGGAATAACTGAAAAGTTCCCAGCGGAAGGAATCCATTTTTAACCGATCCACCAGCCCAGCGAAAAAAGGATGCTGTACAAGATCATCATTTTACCTGTGGTACTTAAAGTCTGATTCAGCTCCCTGCCTTCAGCTCCGGACAGGATTTGACGAATTGCTGAAAAGCCCGGAATTAAAATCAGTGCCACTATGGTTGCGTACCAATGCGAGTTCGACCAGACTGCCAGAATGATGGGAAGCATCACTGCAAATGCAATGACCACCAGATATTCAGCGCGAACAAAAGCAGGGCCAAAACGCACTGCTAATGTCTTTTTACCAACTTTCCTGTCGGTAGGTTCGTCACGTAAATTATTGACTGCAAGCAGGGATGTTGCTAACAATCCCGGACCAAATCCGGCAACAATCACAACGCTCGGAACCTCTAATGCCTGAACATAATAAGTGCCGGCAACAGCAACCGGGCCAAAAAATATCAGCACAAATAAATCTCCCAGTCCCAGATAACCAAGCGGCCATGGACCGGCTGTGTAAAGTATGCCGGAAGCAATGGAAAGCAGCCCGATTATTACAATCGGCCATCCTCCACGATAAACCAAATATGATCCCACTATAGCTGCCAGTCCGAATATCATCATAAAATTATGAAGCATCGTTTTCGGTTCAACATAACCTGCTTGTGTCACCCGAACTGGGCCCAGACGTTCTTCATTATCCGCGCCCTTGATATAATCAAAATAGTCGTTAGAAAAATTTGTTCCGATTTGAATCAACAGCGCACCAGCGAGCGCTGCCAAAGCTGCTCCAACGTGTCCATTTCCCCCGTTGTAAGCCATGGTGGTACCGATTAGAATTGGGGCAAAAGCCGCAGCCAAAGTTTTGGGACGTGCTGCCAGAATCCAGACCCGAAGTTTTTGTCTGGAGATCATGGCTGGCGGGTAAATTTACTAAAATCAGGTTTGCGCTTTTCCAGGTACGCGTTACGTCCTTCCTGTCCTTCCTCTGACATATAAAAAAGCATTGTAGCGTTACCTGCCAGTTCCTGTAATCCAGCCTGTCCGTCACAATCAGCGTTCATAGCAGATTTCAAACAGCGCAGTGCCATTGGTGAATTCTTCAGCATCTCCCTGCACCACTGCACTGTCTCCTGCTCCAGATTTTCCAGGGGTACCACTGTATTTACCAGTCCCATCTGTAGTGCCTGCTGGGCATTGTATTGACGGCAGAGGAACCAGATTTCCCGCGCCTTTTTCTGGCCAACTATTCTTGCCAGATAGGAAGATCCGTAACCGCCGTCAAATGAACCTACTTTGGGGCCGGTCTGTCCAAAAATTGCGTTATCTGCCGCGATCGTCAGATCACACATCACATGCAAAACGTGTCCGCCGCCAATGGCATAACCTGCCACCATGGCTACAACAGGCTTAGGACATGATCTGATTCCCCGTTGAAAATCTAAAACATTGAGTCGTAAATGACCTGTTTCATTATCCTTGTATCCGGCATCTCCCCGCACACGCTGATCACCTCCGGAACAGAAGGCTTTCTCACCTTCTCCTGTTAGTATTATTACACCTGTTTTAGTGTCCTCACGTGCATCTTCCAAGGCGCTGTGCATTTCACGTACTGTTAATGGACGGAAGGCGTTTCTTACTTCAGGTCGGTTGATGGTGATTTTCGCGATTCCTTCTTTAGACTTTTGAAATTTGATGTCAGTGTAGTTCCCACACGATTCCCAGTAATTTTCACTCATTCTACTCCATTCTTGAAATAATTGGTTATTCTGAAATTAAATTTTCATCCTACCACACGTCCAGCCTCAAGACGATAAAAAATCTGTAAAGGACTATTTACAGTCTGTTTTTATGAAAAAACTTGCTTTGGTGCATAAAATAATGTGATAATTCACAGTTAATAAAAATTCAGAAAAATTATAAATCAGATTATGTTTGCAATTATACGCGCGGATGGCAGGCAGTACCGTGTTGCACAGGGAGACATCATTCGTTTTAATCGGATGAGTGCTGAGCCTGGAGACGCATTTGAATCAAATCAGGTGCTTGCCCTGGCAGAAGAGGACAACAAACTTAAAATCGGCAGTCCAATTATTGATGGAGCAAAAGTTGAGGGCACAGTTCTTCAACATGGAAGGGATAAAAAAATAGTCGTTTTTAAACGTAAACGCAGAAAAACGTACCGTAGAAAGTATGGTCATCGACAGGACCACACTTTGGTAAAAATAGAAAAAATCAGTGCCAAAGCTCCGGCGGCAAAGAAGGCTGCGCAAAAAAAATCGTCCTCAGAATCATCTGTGGCTGAAAAAACCGCAACCAAAAAAACCGCAGTAAAAAAGACTACTGCTGGGAATGCTGTTGTAAAGAATACCGAAGAAGATAAACCTACTTCATAAATATATCATGGCACATAAAAAAGCAGGTGGAAGCAGCCGCAACGGCCGGGATTCTCAGGGGCAGAGACGAGGTGTAAAAAAGTTTGGCGGAGAACTGGTTAAAGCAGGGAACATACTGGTTCGTCAAGTCGGCTCGACATTCCACGCAGGAACAAACGTGGGTACAGGAAAAGATTTTACGTTGTTTTCCAAGGTTTCAGGTCAGGTACAGTTTAGTCAAAAGGGAAACGGGAAACATAAACGAAAATATATCAGTGTAGTTCCACAAGAAGAAGCTGTTTCCGCTTCTGTGTGATATATGGGTGCAAAACCCCGTTCGCTTTCCGGCATAAAGCCTACCGGCACTCCCCATTTAGGAAACTATCTGGGAATGATAAAACCGGCGATACTCATGCAGGAAACGCACGAGACGTTTTATTTTATCGCTGATTATCACGCCCTCACCTCCTTACGGGATTCCGAACAACTCAAGGAGAACGCCTACGATCTCACTGCCATTTTTGCCGCAATAGGAATGGACTTTGAGAATCATGCCTTTTTTCGTCAATCAGATATTCCGGAAGTTACAGAGCTGACCTGGATTCTTTCATGCATCACCCCAAAGGGTTTGATGGAAAGGTCGCACGCGTTTAAGGACGCGCTTTCCAAGGAACAGGAAGTCAATATGGGATTATTCAGTTATCCTATTCTGATGGCTTGCGACATCCTGATTTATGACTCAAACTATGTGCCTGTAGGACAGGATCAGCGTCAGCATCTTGAAATCACTCGTGACCTTGCCGTTCGTTTTAATCTTCTTTTTGGCGAAGCATTTGTTGTTCCGGAAGCAATAATACAAAAGGATGTGGCAACAATTCCGGGGCTTGACGGACGTAAGATGAGCAAATCCTATGGAAATGTGGTTCCTTTGCTTGCACCTGAAAAACAGTTTCGCAAAGCTATCATGAAAATCACTACTGATTCAAAAACCGTAGAAGATTCCAAGGATCCTGAAACATGCAACGTTTTTGCTCTTTATAAGTGTTTCTCAAATAAAGCAGATCAAGATGCATTGGCTGAGCGCTATCGCGCGGGAGGAATGGGATACGGAGAGGCAAAACAGCTTTGCTTCGAAGCACTTAACTCCGAGCTCAAGGAACCAAGGGAAATATACCAGAATATAAGGCAGGACCGGCCGAAATTGGACGGTATCCTCGAATCAGGACGTGACAAGGCACGCGCGATTGCCCGTCAGGTTACTGACAGAGTCCGTGAAAAAGTAGGACTTTGATAAAAAAGAGACTGATTAAAATCAGTAAAAAATCTGCCTGAATCAATAATTCTTTAACTTCCAATCCTATTCAACTGCTTACCTCATGATTCCCGATATTCTTGCTTCACGTTACGCCGGTGCCGAAATTTCCGCAATCTGGTCTCCAGAGGGAAAAGTCCGCCTGGAACGTGAATTCTGGATTGCTGTGATGAAGTCGCAGCGAAAAATGGGTGTTGATATTCCAAAATCTGTAATTGCCGCGTATGAAAAAGTCCAGGATCGAATAGACCTTGAAAGTATTTCACGCTGTGAAAGAAAACTGCGCCATGATGTAAAGGCAAGGATTGAAGAATTTTGTGAATTGGCTGGGCACCAGCACATTCACAAAGGCATGACCAGCCGGGATTTAACTGATAACGTGGAACAGCTGCAAATTTGTCGTTCTCTCAGGATAATACGCCTCAAGGCAGTTGCTGTATTGCATCAGCTGGCTTCCTGGAGTTTACGCACCAAAAACATTATGCTTGTCGCACGCACCCACAATGTTCCGGCACAGCCCACAACTTTGGGCAAAAGACTTGCCATGTTCGGAGAGGAAATCATGTTTGCTCTTTGGCGCCTTGATGACTTGATTGAGAATTATCCGATGCGTGGAATTCAAGGGGCGGTAGGTACAAGGCTTGATCAATTGGAGCTGATGGACGGTGACAAAAAGAAGGTGCGCGAACTCAGCGAACAGGTGCTGGGATATTTCGACTGCAACTCAGTGATGAACGCGGTTGGACAAGTATATCCCAGAAGTCTTGATATGGAAACTGTTCAGGGTCTGATCGCGCTCAGTTCCGGAATTTCAAGTTTTGCCAGAACTCTGCGTTTGATGGCCGGACAGGAGTTAGCAACAGAAGGATTTCAGCAAGGTCAGATCGGTTCATCAGCCATGCCGCATAAAATGAACGCACGCACATCCGAACGTGTCTGTGGATTTCACCAAATCCTTATCGGTTATGGTTCAATGCTTTCCGGGATAAGCGGAGACCAGTGGAATGAGGGAGATGTGTCATGTTCAGTTGTACGCCGCGTGGCTCTTCCTGGAGCGTTTTTTGCCGCTGATGGCCAACTGGAATCAATACTGACAGTGTTAAAGGAAATGGGGTTTTATGAAGCCAGAATCGCTGAGGAACTAAAACAGCATCAACCGTTTCTGGCATCGACCGCCTTGCTGATGGAAGCAGTGCTTAAAGGCGGTGGCAGGGAAAGTATGCATGAGCTAATAAAAGAACATGCCCTCGCAGTTTCAGAGAATCTTCGTAAAAGTGGTCACAGTGAAAATGATTTTGCGCAACGTCTTGCAGAAGATGAAAGGATTCCTCTGGAACTGAATGAAATTGAGGCTGTACTTAATGATCATGAACGCTTTGCCGCGTCTGCTCCGGAACAGGCAGAAACATTTGCAAAGTCGGTTGAAAAGTGGACAAATCGATTTCCGGAAGCAAAGAATATTGTGCCGGAAGAATTGCTTTAGGTTGGTAAGGAGACGATTTACCGTCTCCTTATATATAAGGTCTTATTACTCAGCAGACTGATATTTCTTTAATGCAGCCGATTTGAGTTTTGCCAGACGCAGTCTTGAATAGACTTCAATGATGAATGGGCGGAGCTCATTAATATCCTCATCATCCGCATTTTCCTCAAAGAAATGATGATATTTATCCAGGGCGGGAACTAACAGCCCGCTGTCTTTCAGCAGTCCCGCGTAAAGGAAGCCGCTTTCATCTAATTTTTGTATCTCATCTTTTTGTTTGTTGAACTTTGCCAGCTTTTTGCCGGACAGAACTTTCAGGTTTGCCGCTTCAGAGGTGAAAGCTACTGCTCCACCGCCATCGAGCACTTCAACAAAATATTTTTGTTTTTTGCTGATTGGCTTTATTTTTGTGCGTACAATTTCCTCTGATGTTGCAGTAACTTCGTAAACAGCAGAATCTGTCCATTCTTTTGTTTTTCTATCCTTGGTACCAATATGCAGCCGATAACCATATTCCGCCCCTGCTGTTTCCCAGGCCAGTTCAGAAAATTCTTTTGATACAGTATTTGTGGCCAGTTTAAGTTCTATCCCTTCTTTTTTGGCTGCACGTCTGACTGTCGTATATTTCTGAGTCTTTTTGAACTGTTTAGACAATCCGGCCAACAAACCGCCGCCGGCATCAGTTTCACCCAGGTTTCCTTCCAGAACTTCCAGTCCCTCTTTAGTAAATTTGATTTTTGATTTGGCTGTGAGCAAAGTTGTTTCGTTTGTGTCTTGATTCAGAAATTTAACCGAACTGTCTGAATCTACCCTTACAAGATAATTGGCATAGACGAATTTATTTCGACGTACTTTTTTCCAGCGTTTACCTTTTTTGCTGTATTCGATTTTCCCTTGTATTTCAACCAGCATTCCGAGCGGAATTTTTTTTGCCAAAGCCGGATGCAGCACAAAGGCTGAAATGAAAAGTACTGTAATTATGAGCTTAATGATACGCATAGAACCTCCTGCAATTAAGGTTATATAAAGTTTGTTTGTATGTGCTTGCTTTCATGAATTGAGGTTAACACATCTGTATTGATTATACAACATCAAATGCAAAAAAATATGCTTGAATCAAACAAGCTGAAAATTCATCTTTTTATAAGTGACTCTAGACTTGGTATTTTGATTCTTGGTTCCTATTTCACGAAATGAATAGGCATTAGCTTTACAAAACCAGAAACATCTTTTATAATCTGTACATATGTACAGTAGGATTGCTTAAAAATGTATGTCACAATAGATACCTCAGCATTGATTGCTGTAATAGGCAATGAAGAGTCAAAACAAGATATTATAGATTTAACAGAAGGTTGTTCTCTTTATGCTCCCATGTCTGTTCATTGGGAAATTGGTAATGCTTTTTCAGCAATGTTTAAAAGGAAAAGTTATAGTATCAAACTTGCAATACAGGCTCTACAATCTTACCGTGAAATACCGATCAAATTTATTGATGTTTCGCTTGAGAATACACTGATAATATCCCATTCATTAAATATCTATGCCTATGACGCATATATTATTCAATGTGCACAGCAAACATCTACATCATTGCTTACATTAGATTCTGGACTGAAGGATGCGGCAAAAAAAATTGGTATTCACATATTGGAGAAAATACAATGAAAGAATATAGTTTTACAGAAGCTCGCCAACAATTTGCGTCAGTTTTAGAAGAGGCAAAAAAAGATGGTGTTATTTGTATAAGAAAAAGAGATGGTGAATCATTCTATCTTAAACCGGCGACACCAAAAAAATCACCTCTCGATATTCAAGGAGTAGATATTGGAATAACATCAACGGAAATTGTAGATATTATTCGATCAGGTAGAGAAAGGAATTACAGCTAAAAAAAGAATGATTTTAACAGTCACGTACTACTCCGACAACAATATGCAATATGATTTCATAACTTAAACAGATTATTGATAGTCAGTTTTACTGAGCCTTCATGCCTCTATTCAATTTGTTGAAATAATTTCAACAGGCATTCCAACCTCCAGTTTGCCTAAAGCACGAGGGATCAGATTCTGACCAAACATAACTTCTCCGTTAAGTTGTCTGTATGTTGCCAATGTTTTCAAAGGTTCTTTTCCGGAAAATGTTCCGGTTTCCGGGTCAACAGTTGTGAGGACACAGCGCGAACAGGGTTTTACGACTTCTAATTCACAATCACCTATTCTGATTGCTTTCCAGCAGTCCTCTTGAAATGGCTCGATATTGTTGACAACAAGATTAGGGCGAAAACGTTTCATCGAAATTTTTTCAGGCAGTCTGCTGTTCAGGTCGTTTAAAGAAGCTTCTGAAATCAGCAGTAAGGGGAAACCATCTGAAAATGCTATCTGATTTTCTCCAATAGCATAGTCCGGATCAACCGGACGATTGCTGGAAGCCGGCATAAATACAAAATTACAGTTTTTACCCAAATATTCACTGATCCAGCCTGCTGACTGTTTATCTGCAGCCCAGGCCTCGCAGCGGTCTCCCCAGACTTCCACTTCTTGCGGCAATCCTACTTTTGGAAACAATGGCAGGCTTAATTCAGACATTCCGGGAGCATTCAGGCTAAGTGTTTGATCCTCAATTTCTATTTTTAACAAAGCCATTGTCGGACTGGTTCGCTGTGTCATAAATGTTCCTGATTCATCAACCACCATCCAGCGCCTGTCATAAGCCAGTCCTCTTTGTTCCAGCTTTGAATAATCCAATGAAATTTGACTGGCTGATTTTACAGGATATACAAAGATTCCGCTAATTGAAGGTTGAGCCATTCTCATTCATGCATGCATTTTTTTTTAAATACATTATCACTTTTCCTTGTACATACCAAAACCATTGTTAACTCCAGGAACATTTAAACAAAATTTATTAAATGCTTAAAAGATATCTTTGAGGAAAAACCAGATGAAAATCTCCCGAACATTCTCTGTTGTCCAGATGGAAGGGAATAACAACATACTCTTCATCACGATCGGAATCATTCAGAAAAACAAGTTGGAGAATATGACGACAGCGGGCGACTTTCAATTTTTCATTCTTTGGCCAGAGTTCAATCAAGCTGGAGAAAATATTGCGCAGCAATTCTCCAATTTCAAGATATATCAATGAATCTGCTTCACGAAGCCCTTTAAAAATATTGCTGTAATCACGTGATTTTCTGCGTTGGAGCAATGAGGCAAGTCCTTCTCCAACTGAACGGCTTAAATGAAGTATCCAAACTGATTTGGAATGTTTCATCTCAAACATTGAGTAATAAGAACGTCCTGGAGACCAACTATGTAAATTGGCACAAGAAAGGCATTGTTCAGGATTAGTTGTGATTCGGAATGCTCCCGGAAGTATGGACTGCAATTGTGCGGTCAGTGTATTTATCAGTCTTTGGGACAGAAGATTATCTATGGATTCGATTTCTTGTCCAATTTGTTTTGAAAATCCGGCGCCAAGAAAACTTTCTGACCCATGTGTTTTTTTAGTTCCCGGATCGCCAAAAGTCTCCCGGATCATATTTTGATAAATCTCTTCTGAATCAAATTCTTTGTCAGAATCTTGTAATTGCATTTTTTCTGTAACTTTGTTTGCTAATTAAGAATTCAGGCAGACTTCTTTTCCAGAAATCGGAAGCAAAATATTTGGCAGATTTTTTAGAGAGTATCACATTTATTATGCTATGTGAACTTATCAATTATAAGATTGCATCTCCAGTTAATGTTTGAGAGGATCAGATAGGATGTTGAAAGCTGGATTAAACAGCAGCTTTTACCAAAAAAATGCTGTTACTGAGTACTTCACCAAAGCTTTAATAATCTTTGTGAAGTCACAGAAATTCATCATGCAATGTGTGTTTTGTGTTTCATTCATGCTTTTTCCCACGGATGAGCTGAAATCAAAACAGCAGGAAAACATAATTCAAAATTATGTGAGAAGTGGAACAACTTTAAAGGCACGGAAAAGAAAAGCTTATATGAACGCCCAGAAAGTAAGTGGGCGTAAGATAAAACGTTATCTGATAAGCAAATCTGTTTTGCAAAGCAGAAAAGGCCGAGCAAATGCTGCAACACGAAAAATGGTTGAATCAGGTCCGGTTACTTTAGAGTTGGTAAAAAAAAACCGCTGGTTTGTTAAAAAACCATTTCAGACTTCATACACTAAACTTCCGGATATCAAACAATATGTTCCTCCAAAGCCGGATCTTGAGAAATCCAAAAAAATCAGCCGCAGCGCATTGACAATGACCAAAAACAGAGCACGAATTACCGGACCGGTAAAACCTGATTCCCTCTACTCATCCAATGACAGCCGCGGTGTACTGAAAATGACCAAAACCAGAGCTCGTGCTGCAGGCCCGGTTAAGCCCGGAATCGTTTATGCAGAAGATGTAAGTCGTGGCGCGATGAAGATTTCTAAAAACCGTGCAGTAATTACAGGTCCTGTAAAGCCGAAAATACTCTACTCTGACCAAGTCAGCCGCGATGCGAAGAAAATTTCATTAAAAACTTCCAGGGATTTTACAACTGCCAGAAGAGAAATGTCCTACAATTCTGATATGCTGAAGAGTATAGCTAAAAGACCGGAGGTTGATTACAAACCAATTAATGTAAAAACAGCAAGTGAGAAGAAAGACACTGAAAATTAATGATACAAACAATTCATCCTCTAGAGACTTTCCAAAACAATCCCCTCAGTATGTAAGCAGCAAATAACAAACTTACAGAGATACAGCTATGACTTCAATTAATGTAAATGATTTGGATCCGCAGGAAACTCTTGAATGGGTTGAAGCGATGGAAGCAGTTATAGAAAGGGACGGTCATGAAAGAGCTCAATTCATATTACGTCAATTGGCAGACCAGGCAGTTTTGTCCGGAGCAGGAAGTCCTTACTCCGCAAATACTCCTTATCTGAATACGATTCCGCCTGAACTTGAAAAACGTTCTGCAGGGAATCAGGAATTGGAATCAAAGCTTCGCTCCATTATACGCTGGAATGCAGCAGTTATGGTTATGCGTGCCAACAAAGGAGATTCTGATTTAGGCGGGCATATTGCCAGTTATGCTTCCTCTGCAACTTTGTATGATGTTGGCTTTAACCATTTCTGGCACGCGCCTGATAAGGAACATGGCGGAGATCTTGTATTTTTTCAGGGACATTCCGCTCCAGGTATTTACGCACGTGCTTTTTTGGAAGGAAGACTGACGGAAGAACAGCTGGAAAACTTTCGCAGTGAATCAGAAGGCAAAGGAATTTCCTCATACCCACATCCATGGCTGATGAGCGAATTCTGGCAATTCCCTACTGTTTCAATGGGTCTTGGACCAATCATGGCAATATATCAGGCACGGTTCCTCAAATACATTCACAATCGTGGACTGGCAGACACAACCGAACGCAAGGTATGGACATTCTTAGGTGATGGTGAAACAGATGAACCACAGTCGCTGGGAGCAATTGGTCTGGCTGCACGTGAAAATCTGGATAATCTAATTTTTGTAATTAACTGTAATTTACAGCGGCTGGATGGGCCCGTAAGAGGCAACGGAAAGATTATCCAGGAGCTTGAAGGTGACTTCAGGGGAGCAGGTTGGAATGTAATCAAAGTAATCTGGGGATCATACTGGGATCCTTTGCTTGCGCGTGACACCGAGGGTTTTCTGCGAAAACGAATGGATGAAGCAATCGACGGCGAGTATCAGGCATTTAAAGCCAAAGGTGGAGCATATACACGTGCTCACTTTTTCGGAAAATACCCCGAACTGCTGGACATGGTTTCAAACATGTCAGATGAAGATATCTGGAGGCTGAACAGAGGCGGGCATGATCCACATAAGATATACGCGGCATTCCATTCCGCGGTTAATCACATAGACCAGCCAACGGTAATTCTGGTAAAAACTGTTAAAGGTTATGGTATGGGAGGCTCCGGAGAAGCCATCAACATCACACATTCTCAAAAGAAAATGAAGTTGGATGATCTGAAAAGTTTTCGTGATCGATTCCGTGTACCAATTTCAGACGAAGATGTGGAAAAACTGTCTTTTTACAAGCCACCGGATGATTCTCCGGAAGTTGAATATCTTAAAAAATGTCGTGATGCTTTGGGTGGTCCTTTACCTGCTCGCAGAATAAAAGGTGATGAGTTAACCATTCCATCATTATCAGTGTTTGATCGTTTATTACATGAGACTGGAGATCGAGAAATATCAACAACTCAGGCATTAGTACAGGCAATGACAATCTTGTGCAGAGATAAAAACATTGGCCAGCGAGTGGTTCCCATAGTTCCTGATGAAGCCAGAACATTTGGAATGGAAGGGATGTTTCGACAAATTGGAATATATGCCCATGAAGGTCAAAAATATGAGCCTGTAGATCGTGATCAACTTATGTATTACAAGGAAAATCAGAGCGGTCAGTTATTGGAGGAGGGAATTACTGAAGATGGAGCCATGTCTTCCTGGATTGCCGCGGCCACTTCTTACTCCAATTCTGGGATGCAGATGATTCCGTTTTACATTTTCTACTCAATGTTCGGTTTTCAGCGAATTGGTGATTTGATCTGGGCAGCCGGTGATATGCAGGCACGCGGATTTTTAATTGGTGCCACTTCGGGTCGTACAACATTGAACGGTGAGGGTTTACAGCATGAAGACGGACACAGTCAGATCATGGCCGGGAATGTGCCAAACTGTGTTTCTTATGATCCTACTTTTTCCTATGAACTACTGGTGATTATGCATGATGCAATGGAACGTATGTTTAAGAAGCAGGAAAATGTTTTTTATTACATTACAACCATGAATGAAAATTATTCCCATCCCGGCTTGATTAAGGGACAGGAAAAAAACATCGTAAAAGGCATGTACCTGCTTCAAAAAGGTAAAAAGGGTAAAACAAGAGTACAGTTATTAGGTTCCGGAACAATTTTACGGGAAGCTATCGCAGCAGCAGATTTACTTTCAAAGGACTTTAAAGTACAGGCAGATATTTGGAGCTGCCCCAGTTTCAACGAATTGAAGCGCGACGGAGACGAAGTTTCACGCTGGAATTTGCTTCATCCGGATAAAAAAGCCCGAAAAAGCCATGTAACTCAATGCCTGGAAAATACCGAGGGACCTGTAGTTGCCGCCACTGATTACGTTAAACTTTTTGCGGACCAGATTCGCGCTTATGTGCCTAAATTATACACAGTGCTTGGAACCGATGGTTATGGGCGCAGCGATTCACGTGAAGCCCTGCGCAAGCATTTTGAGGTGGACCGCTACTACATTACTGTTGCAGCCTTGAACGCCCTTTTTGTCGAGGGCAGAATTTCAGCAAAAATTGTGAAGTCTGCAATGAAAAAATATGGAATTGATTCGGAAAAAAACAATCCATTGCTGGCCTGAGGAGATAACCTATGCAAACAACCAAAGACGTATTAGTTCCAGATATAGGTGAATTTGAAGAAGTAGAGGTTATAGAAGTATTAGTCAAATCCGGCGACACTGTATCCGCTGAAGACCCTCTGCTTACAATGGAAAGTGATAAAGCGTCAATGGATGTTCCCTCTCCGTTTGGAGGGACAGTGAAGGATGTGAAAATAAAAGCAGGTGAAAAAGTTTCACAAAACGACCTGATACTAACATTATCGGTACAGGAGCAGGAGACCTCATCTGAATCGGCTGCTGCCGATGAAACTTCTTCTCCGGAAACATCAGCTGATGAAAATTTAATTCCGGAGACTTCCAATGAAAAAACACATTCTCCTGAAATTGTTGCAGTAAAAGAGGAATCTGTTTCAACAGGCAAAACCGAAACAGCCGGTTCGGAACCTGTTACAGCATCCTCAGCACAACGTCCTTCCCCAACACAAATGCTGGCAGATCAAAAGCAGTTTTTGCGAGCACATGCCAGTCCTTCCATCCGTAAATTTGCGCGCGAACTAGGGGTTGACCTGAGTCAGGTGCAGGGCACTGGTCGCAAAGCTCGCATTACACAGCAGGATGTTCAGAGTTTTGTTAAGCAGGCTTTAGCAAGTGTTTCTTCCGGAACTGCTCCGGCAGCCGGCACAGGTATTCCGGAGTTGCCTGAAATTGATTTCAGCAAATATGGTGCTGTTGAAATTCAACCTCTGTCGCGGATCAAAAAGAAAACAGGCATTAATTTGCATAGAGGATGGCTGAATGTGCCGATTGTTACTCATCATGATGAAGCTGATATTACCGAACTTGAGTATTTCAGGAAATCACTCAAAGAGGAAGCGGCAAAGCAAAACGTTAAAGTCACACCGCTCGCGTTTCTGCTTAAAGCATGTGCTGCCACAATTCGGAAGCATCCTCATTTCAATTCGTCATTAACTTCTGACAAAGAAAGTTTAGTGATCAAGCAATACCTTCATATTGGCGTGGCAGTCGATACACCGGAGGGTTTAGTTGTTCCTGTGATCAGAGATGTGGAGCAGAAAGGATTGATCGAGTTAGCAAAAGAACTGGCAGAAGTCAGTGAACGTGCTCGAGCAAGCAAATTAAAAACAAAAGACATAGAGGGAGGTTGCTTCAGCATTTCCAGTTTAGGGGGCATTGGTGGGACTTCATTTACTCCTCTGGTGAACGCGCCGGAAGTTGCGATTCTGGGAGTAACTCGTTCCCGTATGGTCCAAGTCTGGAACGGAAAGGATTTTAAACCGCGTCTGATGCTGCCTTTGGATTTAACCTATGATCATCGTGTGATTGACGGTGCCCAGGCTGCTCGCTTCATGGTCGATTTGTGTGGGATATTAGGCGATATGCGGAGAATATCGCTATGAGCCTCATTCAAGTAAAAGTTCCAGATATTGGAGATTTTCAGGATGTTGAAGTAATTGAAGTTATTTGTAAAGAAGGTCAGACAGTTGCTGTTGAAGATTCACTGATAACTCTGGAAAGCGACAAAGCAACCATAGATGTTCCATCACCTCAGTCAGGTACAATTCGTAAAATTAAGATCAGGACAGGAGACAAGGTTTCAGAAGGAAGCCTGATTTTAGAGCTGGAAACAACAGGGGACTCGGCTGCAGAACAGCAAAAACCGAGTGAAGCTGTGGATCAGTTTACGGATACAAAACCATCAACAGCTATTGCCTCTCCGACTTCTGATTCATTTTCCGGCAGTGCAGACATGAGCTGTGATGTCTTAGTGCTTGGTGCAGGTCCTGGAGGATACACTGCAGCTTTTCGAGCAGCAGACTTGGGTCAGAAAGTAGTTTTAGTTGAACGCTATAAAAGAATTGGTGGTGTTTGCCTTAATGTAGGATGTATTCCTTCCAAAGCCCTGCTTCATGCGGCCAAAATTATTGCTGAAACAAAAGAAATGAATGAACATGGAATTTCTTTCGGAAAACCGATAATTGATATTGATAAACTGCGTGACTGGAAGGACGGAATTATCAGTCAGTTGACTGGAGGTTTGAAACACATGGCCAAACAGCGCAAGGTGGAAGTAGTAACAGGATTTGGTGAATTTGTTGATGAACATCATCTTTGTGCTATATGCAATAATGAAAATAAAACTACAATAAATTTTAAACATGCTGTTATCGCAGCAGGCTCCCAACCTGTTAAGCTGCCATTCCTTCCGAATGATCCACGGATAATAGATTCAACCGGTTCTTTGGAGCTTGCCAATATTCCGGAAAATTTACTGGTGATCGGCGGAGGAATAATCGGCCTTGAAATGGCAACTGTTTATCATGCACTCGGTTCAAGAATTACTGTTGTGGAAATGCTTGACGGTTTGATGATCGGTGCAGATCGGGACTTAATACGTCCATTCCAAAAGCGAATATCCAAACAATATGATAATATCTGGCTGGAAACACGAGTAACCAAAGTTGAGGCTCTTAAAAAAGGATTGAAAGTGCATTTTGAGGGAAAAAATGCTCCAAAGAAACCACAGATGTTTGATAGTATTCTTAGTTCAGTTGGACGTGCGCCAAATGGTTTGAATGTCGGCGCAGAAAATGCTGGAGTAGAAGTTGATGAAAATGGTTTTATTGCCACTGATACACAAATGCGTACCAATGTCTCTCACATCTTTGCGATTGGTGATCTTGTCGGTCAGCCGATGCTCGCGCACAAAGCCTCACATGAAGCGAAAGTTGCTGCAGAAGTTATTTCCGGAATGAAAAGTTTTTTTGATGCTCGAACTGTTCCATCTGTGGCATATACAGATCCTGAAGTGGCCTGGACAGGAATTACTGAAGAAGAAGCCAAGACGCAGGGCATCGCATATGGCAAAGGCAGCTTCCCCTGGGCCGCAAGTGGGCGGAGTTTGTCTTTAGGCCGCAGTGAAGGAATGACAAAAGTTCTTTTCGATGAAGACACTAAACGAGTAATAGGAGTCGGCATTGTTGGACCGAATGCCGGAGATTTAATTGCTGAAGGAACACTGGCGATTGAGATGGGCTGTGACGCGAATGATATTGGTTCAACAATACATCCCCACCCAACTTTATCAGAAACAGTAGCCTTTGCGGCAGAGGCTTATGAAGGTACTATTACTGATTTGTATATTCCTGACTAGAAAAAATAGCGGATTTACTCAATTGTGTTGTAAATTAAATTAACGACGAAATAATCAGTAAATTTAACAAAAAATAATTTTTTTCAAAAAAACACTTGACATAAACATTAATTTTGGAGAGCCTGTTATCACCTGCTTTTCAAGTTTACAATCCTTTTACCGTAATTTCCACACAAGAATATTTCTTACCTTCATTGTTATTAGTAATAATTTAATCCATTTTTTGTAACTCCAAGTTGCTGCAAATACGTTGAATTTATTCATCCTCGCGTAAACACGCCAGAATGCGGTTTCTTCTTCCATGAGATGCCGCATCATTGATTAACCACCTGTGAAACATTACATGTCAAAAAGCCGGCCTCAGAATGGCAATGGAAATAATTCGAATGCTAATTCGGATTCTGTTACCAAACCAGATACCCTCAATTTAATTGAATTAAAGAAAAAAGATATCAATTCGCTGATTAAAATTGCGCGTGAATATAATATTGAAAATGCCAACAGCATGCGCGGTCAGGAGCTTCTCTTTGCCTTGCTGCAGGCACAGACAAAACGCAAAGGCATCATTTACGGTGCCGGTGTTCTGGAAGCTCTGCCTGACGGCTTCGGATTCCTTCGTGCGCCGGATTACAACTATTTGCCTGGTCCGGACGATATATATGTTTCCCCTTCCCAGATCAGGCGTTTTAATCTGCGTACCGGTGATACTGTGGCAGGCCAGATACGTCCACCGAAAGAGAGCGAACGTTATTACGCTTTGCTCAAGGTTGAAGAAATAAACTTCAGTGACACGAACAAAGCTTTTGAAAAAATTCTTTTTGATAATCTGACCCCACTCCATCCTCAAGAACATCTCCATCTGGAACGCAAAGACAATGATTTGACAACAAGAGTGATTGACTTAGTTTCACCGATTGGAAAAGGCCAGCGCGGAGTTATTGTTGCGCCGCCAAGAACCGGCAAAACAATGATATTGCAGTCGATAGCAAACAGTATTACCGAAAATCATCCTGAAGTGGATTTGATCGTTTTGCTGATTGACGAGCGTCCGGAAGAAGTTACCGATATGCGTCGATCTGTGGATGGAGAAGTGGTTGCCTCAACTTTTGACGAACCGGCAACTCGCCACGTTCAAGTTTCTGAAATGGTGCTGGAAAAAGCCAAACGACTTGTTGAGCATAAGCGGGATGTGGTAATATTGCTAGATTCGATCACAAGGCTTGCCAGGGCCTATAACACTGTCATACCACCAAGCGGAAAAATTCTTTCAGGCGGCGTGGATTCAAACGCTCTTTTTAAACCAAAAAGATTTTTTGGTGCCGCCAGACATATTGAAGAAGGAGGTTCGCTGACTATCATCGCAACGGCGCTGATTGATACCGGCAGTCGAATGGATGAAGTGATTTTTGAAGAGTTCAAGGGAACCGGCAACATGGAACTGGTACTTGATCGAAAACCTGTGGAAAAAAGGATTTTCCCTGCGATTGATCTAAGCAAGTCCGGAACACGCAAAGAGGAACTTCTGATTGAAAAAGCCAACCTTGACAGGATTTGGGTATTGCGGAAAGTTCTCTCTCAGCTGAACGTGGTTGAGGCACTGGAATTTCTGATAGATAAAATGGACAAATTCAAGGAGAATGCAAACTTCCTGGATATGATGGATAAATAGCCCAATACACAAGTATCAAACATATAGAAACAAGAAATAGAAAAAATGAAACCAAAAATACATCCTGAATATAAAATGACATCATTCCGCTGCGCATGCGGTTCCACTTGGGAAGCGCCTTCTACAAAGGGGGGAGAGTTAACAGTGGAAATATGTTCAAACTGCCATCCGTATTTCACCGGGGCAGGACAAAGTTTGATTGACACAACAGGGCGAATAGAAAAATTTAAACGCAAATACAGCCGGACTTGACCGGAAATGCTGGATAAACTTGAGGAAATCAATTCACGCTTTGAAAAACTGACAAACGAACTTGGACAACCTGAAGTGGTCCAGGATCAGGGACGTTACCGCAAGTTGACTCAGGAACACTACGGTTTACAGGAAATAGTTGAGTGTTATCGAAGCTATCTGGAAATCCAGCATGAACTTGAGGGCAATCGTGAGCTGGCTGAGGCCAAGGATGAAGATCCGGAAATCCGCAAAATGGCCAATCAGGAGATTTCTGAACTAAGTCAGCAGTTGGAAAAGCTGCAAAAACAAATCGAACTTTTGCTCCTGCCGAAAGATCCTGATGATTCCAGAAATATTATAATTGAAATTCGAGCCGGTACAGGCGGAGATGAAGCAGCGCTGTTTGCCAGGGATCTTTTTCAGATGTATGCGCATTATTCTGAATCTCAAAATTGGCGTTTGAAACTGCTGAATGAAAGCAGGAATGATCTTGGGGGTTTTAAGGAAATAACGTTTTCGATTGAAGGTAAGGATGTTTTCAGTCGCATGAAATATGAAGGCGGCGTGCATCGAGTGCAGCGTGTACCGAAAACTGAAACACAAGGACGCATCCACACTTCCGCGGCAACAGTTGCTGTCTTGCCTGAGGTTGAAGATGTTGAAGTGGAAATTAATCCGGGAGATTTGCGGATTGATGTTTACCGATCATCCGGTCCGGGAGGCCAAAGCGTCAACACCACTGATTCTGCAGTCCGGATCACACATATTCCCTCCAGACTTGTTGTTATTTGTCAAAATGAGAAATCCCAGTTAAAGAATAAAAATCAGGCACTGAAAGTCCTCAGAGCACGTCTTTATGAACAGGAGCTCGAAGCCAGGCAGACTGAAACAGCTGAAAAGCGCAAAGGTATGGTTGGTTCCGGAGACAGGAGCGAGCGTATCCGGACATATAATTTCCCCCAGGGCCGTCTCACCGATCACCGTATCAATTTAACTCTCTATAAACTTGAAGACATTTTGCTCGGCAATCTTGAGCTGGTGATTGATCCGTTGCTGTCATATCATCAGGAAGAATTGCTTAAAGCATCTTGAGTCTTCAAACAGCTGTGGGCAGGCTGATACGTACTCACAATCTGTGTTCCGGATTCCATTCTATTATCCAGATCTCCATTCTCTGTCCTGGCAGGTCTCAAAACATAATTACAATTTATTATTAGAAAATAATGGCTTTTGAAACTCTTCTAAGTCCAATAAAGGTAGGCAATGTAACTCTGAAAAACAGGGTTGTGATGGGTTCGATGCATACCGGTCTGGAAGAACATCCAGACGGATCATCAAGGCTTGCTGCTTTTTATGCTGAGCGGGCAAAAGGAGGAGTTGGTCTGATTGTTACAGGCGGGTTCGCGCCTAACCCTGAAGGACGTGTTTTTGAAGAAGGTGCTGATCTGGTTTCAGCTGAGCAACTGGATTTTCATCAGCCGATAGTAAATGCAGTACATAAAAACGGAGGTAAAATAGCATTGCAGATTCTACACACCGGACGTTATGGGCTGCTGGAAAAATGCGTGGCGCCGTCCCCGATAACTGCTCCAATTAATTTTTATCGACCAAAAGAATTAAGCAATGATGAAATACTGCAAACCATCGAGGATTATGCCCGTTGCGCCAAACTGGCACAAGCTGCTGGTTATGATGGAGTTGAGATAATGGGGTCAGAGGGTTACTTGATTAACCAGTTCATTACCAAGTGCACCAATCACCGCATGGATGAATGGGGCGGTTCGTTTGAAAACCGTATCAGATTTCCACTTGAAATTGTTCAACGCACAAGGGAGGCAGTTGACGCGGCATCACATGAGCGAGGAGATTTTTTAATTATTTTCCGTCTGTCCTGTCTTGATTTAGTTGAGGATGGCAGCAGTTTTGATGAGGTGGTGGAACTTGGACAGCGAGTGGAAGAGGCGGGCGCTTCAATGATTAATACCGGAATCGGCTGGCATGAAGCACGAGTACCTACAATCGCCATGATGGTTCCTCGTGCGGCATTTGCCTGGGTCACAGGCAAACTGCGGCCTCACCTGAAAATTCCCGTCATAACATCAAACCGCATCAACGATCCACATGTGGCGGAAAGTATTTTGAGGGACGGAATATCGGACATGGTATCCATGGCAAGACCATTTTTAGCTGATGAAAATTTTGTCAAAAAAACCGAAGAGGGATGTCCTCAAGAAATAAACACATGCATAGCCTGCAATCAGGCCTGTCTGGATAATATCTTCAAAATGAAAACAGCAAGCTGCATGGTAAACCCACGAGCGGGACGTGAAACAGAATTAAATTATGAACCGGCTTCCAGACTTAAATCAATTGCTGTGATCGGCGCGGGGCCGGCCGGCATGACTGCAGCATACATTTCCGCAATGCGAGGACATCGCGTAACTCTGTTTGATCAGCGTACAGAACTGGGAGGACAGATAAATTATGCAGTCAGAATTCCCGGCAAACAGGAATTTTATGAAGTACTTCGATTCTATAAGGTGATGCTGGAAAAATATGGAGTGGAATTAAAACTGGGACACAGATTAAGTCCGGAGACTTCACTTTCAGGTAAATATGACGCGGTCGTTTTAGCCAGCGGAGTGCGCCCTCGTAAACTGGAACTGGAGGGGGCTGATCATTCAAAAGTATTGAGTTACCTGGATGTTTTAGACACGGAACGAGTTGTGGGCCAAAAAGTGGCTGTGATCGGTGCAGGAGGTATCGGCATTGATGTGGCGCACTTCCTGACCGCGCAAACTCCTTTTTCAGGAGATGTCCCGGATTATTTGCAGGGTTATGGTATTCTTGATGCGGATAAAGCATTAGCTGTTCGCAAACCAAAAAAACGGGAAGTGACTGTTTTGCAGCGTTCTACAGACAAAATTGGCAAACGGCTAGGTAAAACCACAGGCTGGGCACATATTCAAACTTTGAAATCTCATGGAGTTAAACTTCTTCCGGGAGCAACTTATCTGAAGATTGATGATTCCGGATTACATGTAAGAGTTGCCATGAATAAAGGCGAAGAACCGCAAGATACAGTGCTTGAAGTTGATAATGTAATCGTTGCCGCCGGTCAGGAACCGAAGCGGGATTTGGAAAGCTCCTTACGTCAATCTGGTTATGAGGTATATGTAATCGGTGGCGCAAGAGAGTCCCTGGGACTTGATGCAGACAGCGCAATCAGTGAAGGTGCTGAACTGGCGGCAAAGTTATAAAAACCTGAGCAGCAAATTAAGCTCTATCACCAGTTTTTATTGAAATCGAGGAATGATTCGGATCTAAATCCGTTTCGCCACTCAATTGAAGAATCGTACTCCGGGCTGAGTAACAGAGCGAGCGAGCAGCAGTCCAATCTGTGCCTTGAGGATAAACAGGGGGAGCAATAATCACTTCCACGGCAGTGCGATGGGGACTCCAAGTTCCATCAGGGAGTAGTGTGCGAGTTCCTTTAAGCACTACGGGGACTACCGGGAGATTGTTTTGGGCTGCTATGACAAAAGCTCCCATGTGAAAGGGGAGGAGCCCTGGAGCACGATGCAATGTGCCTTCCGGAAAAAACACCAAGGAGTGGCCGGACTGAGCATCTTGAGCAATCCGTTCATTGTCTTTCGCACTTTCATGAAGATCATAGCGTTCCACAAACAAGGTTCCGATTCGCCTGAGAAAGAGTCTGGCAATCCAAGAAGATTCCAGCTCTCGTTTGGCAACAAAATGAGGAAGTTCAGGAAGTGCGGCAGTGAGAATAAAGCTGTCTAAATAGCTGGAATGATTGATCACCAATATGCAGGGAGAAAGCAAATTGGTGGAACCTTGCAGATGCAAAGGGATTCCGGTCACCTGCAGGAGCAAGTGGGCTAGGGCTTGTACATAGCGACAGCGGAGAGGTTGAGTGGGGATTACCATCACCCCGATCCAAGCCGCTGCAGCGATGAGGCCAAAACACACCCAGGTGTAAGCTCCATAAATCCCCTCGCGCACCTGCTTTCGAATGCGTTTGCGCAATGTCGGCAAAGCTTCCATTCCCAGGCGGAGAAGCTGGCGCCAGACTGGAAGAATACCTTTTCCCAAACTCCCGGTTTCATGCAAATGTTTCAAGGCGGCTCTCCGAATTTTGCCGCTGGAGGTTTTAAGCAGGGTGTTCGGTGAGGCCAGAACGATATCATCCGGAGGTGTGGCCAGCAACTGATCTGAGAGCACCCGGATTTCTTGCCGAAGGGACTCTAATGCGTTTGGTTCCTTTTCTCGGGTTTCTGCAAGCACCACCAGCCGTTCGGTGCCCAGCTTGGAGTCCATGGAGCCAAACACGGCCACCCGGCCTTTTCGAATTCCCGGGATAGTCCCAACCGCTTCTTCCAGCGCATAGGGATAAATATTTCGACCGGCGCGAATGATCACTTCTTTGGCCCGTCCGGTAATAAAGATTTCCCCTTTGGCTTGATAAGCATAATCTCCGGATTCCAACCATGCTCCATGAAATAAAGCTTGGTTCGCCTCTTCATTCCGGTAGTATCCTGTGGTGCAGGAAGGCCCTCGGAATTCCAATCGTCCGACCTGGCGTTCCGCCACCTCGTTATCTGCTTCATCAAGGAGTCGAAGCTCATACCCCTCCAGTGGTTTGCCACAAGAAACAAACGAGAGCGTGTTTTCTTCGTGATCCGAATCGGCCGGTTCCGCCAGTCCCTGCTGCATGAATGGCTCGCGCTTGATGTGTTCCACCAGTGGTCCTCTGCCAGGTGGAGTGAAGGTCAGAGCCACACTCGCTTCTGCCATCCCATAGACAGGCATCATGATTTTAGGATTGTATCCATAGGGAGCGAATTGTTCGGCAAAGCCACTCAAAGTGGCAGGTTGAATCGGTTCGGCTCCATTAAGAGCAAGACGCCAGGAACTTAAATCCAGATTTTGAATTTGCTCATCCTTCACTCGGTTGAGGCACAATTCGTAGCCAAAATTAGGGGCTACTGATAAGGTCGCCCGATGATGATGAATGGTCCACAGCCACCGGGCCGGACGACTCAGGAAGGAGAGAGGCGGTATGATAATTAAAGGCGAAGCATAATAAAGACACACAAACCAGGTGCCGATCAATCCCATATCGTGGTAGAGCGGAAGCCAGCTGACGCCAATGTCTTTAGGGGTAATCTGCATGGTTTGTCCAATGGCCCGCACATTGGCCAGCAACATGGCATGACTTAAGACCACGCCTTTGGGATTGCCGGTGCTTCCGGAAGTGTATTGAATCAGCGCAATATCGACGGCTCGTCGGTTGGGGCGCAGGCTGCTCTTTTCCCCAAGCCGTAATTCCGGCACCTCGACAATATGCTTCATACTCTCCGCTTGGGCCCGGAGGAGATGGGCCAAGGGTTTGGCCTCAGAGATGGTAATGAGGACGGAAGCCTGGGCATTGTTGAGAATGGTCGTTTGGCGCTGCAGATGATCTTCAAGGTGCTTTAGACTTGCTGGAGGATAAAGAGGCACTGCGATTCCTCCGGCAAATAAAATACCAAAAAATGCCAGAAAATAATCGGTCCCTGTGGGAAGCATCAACGCGACAGGTTGATCAGGGAAAATGCCCAACTCCCTTAATCCTCCAGCCACTTCCAATGCCCCTTCAAGCAGATGGGCATAGGTGATCACTTGCTCTTCTTTCGAGGATTGGGAAAGGTACAGATGAGGCCGCTCCGGATGCATCCTGGTGCGCCATTCCAGCACTTCCAGAAGGGTGGAAAAGGCTTCAGGGGAAGTTTCTGACTGGATCGTCTCTCCAGGCATGTGAACTGGGAAGGTCGTAAAATCCGGTTGATCTTCTTCGGCTCCAAGAACGGCTTGAAATAATTCTTTAGGAGTTTGGGCTGCAGCGAGAGCATCCTCAGGAAGGACCATGCCCCAGGAGTCTGCTATGCGGGAAAACAATTCTACCCGAGCGATACTGTCCAGTCCCAAATCTCGGGTGAAATCAGAATCTAATGTGACCGGAGCAGTGCTGTGAGGAAAGAGTTCAGCACACAGACCGGTAGTTATCTCCAACACGCTTTGAACGAGGGGCTCTGTTTCCTTTGTCCCATGGTGCAGACACGCTGCTTGGGTGGATTTTGAGGAGTTTTTATTCACAGTAGAAACCTTGATTTAGAAGAAGGGCAACTGCCACATTTGAAGCAAGAGAAGAATCCTAGGCTATCTTGTTTGTAGCAATCTCGGTCAGGGTTTGCAGGTATCTTAAACGCAAAGTTCACCAGTTTCTTTTCCACCCCTAAACAGGTTGATGAAGAGATAAAAAGGGTAGACTGACCAGAATTTAGCTCTATTACCAGTGTAAACACCAATATTTATTGATGAAATTTCATGTCAAACTTAATTCATGATTGTGTGGAAAATTACTATGATAACCAAGTTTATCCGTTAAATCAGACTGAGTTGCCATACAACAAAAATTCCTGTCAAATGGCCTTGATAGTTGATATCTTAATCATCCTCAGGTACAAGTGACAAGTATTACAAAGGGCAAGCTATAGCCTTTTTATCTGAATGTCAATTCAATATCATTTTGAAACACTACACGCGAAACCCTTGGTTTAATGAGTTGACTACAGTTTTCCCTGGACATAAATTGTGCTAATTCAGACAAGATTAGTTTGTTTGTGATATTTAATCAGAAAAGAAAACTGGAATATTTGATGAAACACAAGATATTTGGAAGCAACACCATTTAAACCCATCTTTTCAATCAGAGCGGCAAAGCACAGTTCAATCTTTTCCTAAAAGATTATCAAATGAGATCAAGCAAAATTATACACATTATCTCCTGTCATGCTGAAGGTGAAGTCGGTGATGTGATTATCGGTGGGGTCAGTCCACCTCCGGGAGAAAGTATTTGGGAACAGTCCCGCTGGATTGATCAGGATCAGACTTTGCGCCGCTTCGTGCTGAATGAACCACGCGGGGGAGTGTTCAGGCATGTAGACTTGCTGGTACCACCAAAAAATAAAAAGGCTGAGTTCGGTTTTATCATCATGGAACCGGAGCATACTCCTCCAATGTCCGGATCAAACTCCATTTGTGTTGCCACAGTTTTGCTGGACAGCGGAATGATTCAGATGCAGGAGCCTGAAACAGAGTTTTTTCTTGAAGCTCCCGCCGGATTAGTGCATGTAAAAGCTCAATGTGAAAATGGAAAGGCTGTCAGTATAGAGATACAAAATGTGCCTTCATTTGCTGACAAACTAGATGTCAATCTCGAGGTGTCGGGAATTGGAACTCTCACTGTTGACACGGCCTATGGCGGAGACAGTTTTGTGCTGGTTGATGCAAAGTCGCTGGGCTTTGAAATAGTTCCGGATGAGGCACGCAAACTTGCGGAAACAGGAGCAAAGATCACCTTGGCAGCAAATGAACAAATTGGATTTCAACACCCAACTCAAAAGGACTGGAACAGAATTTCATTTTGCCAGTTTACTAATCCAATTGAAAATATGAATGGAGTGCTCAGTGGCCGCAATACTGTGGCGATTGATCCAGGGAAACTGGACCGCTCACCATGCGGCACAGGATGTTCTGCAAGAATGGCAATTCTTCACTCCAGAGGCGAAATGCAGGAGGGAGATCAATTTATCGCAAAATCGATCATTAACTCACGGTTTGACTGTTCAATCGTGCAAAGTACAAAGATCGGTAATATTAAAGCCATCATCCCAACTATTCGTGGCAGGGGATGGATAACCGGAACACATCAGTTAATGTGTGATCCGGATGATCCCTGGCCTGAAGGTTATCGCCTTACTGATACCTGGCCAAATCCAAACAGCCAAAAGAAAATTCTTGATCAGGAATAATACACATGTGTATTGATCTGCAAGTCAGCGTTCATGCTTCCATTTTATGATTGATGCAGGAAAGTTCCGCTGCGAGCTGCTTTGACCTGCCATCCGTCCTGCTTTTCTTCCCACCAGACGGCGTTTTCCTGCTCTGATAACAAACCTGAAGCTTTTGATGATTTGAGCAGCTGAATCGGATTGATCCCTGCCCATGCTACAGCTTCCTGCAATGGTGTCCCGTACCAGTGCATAACATTCCGCACACATTGGTCTAACGTTACCGCAGAACCTACCGGCCGGGAAGTCTGTTGATCATAAACAATCGGTTCTGACTCAAGCAGCAATTCAAGTTCACCCAGATGATAGAGTCCAGGCGTAGCTGATGCTCCGGCAGTTGCGTCCGAAATCAGAATGATGCGTTTTGACTCTTTGGCCCTCAGATATACTTTTAATACTTCCGGATCAAGGTGAAAACCATCGGCGATAAAACTGGCGATAAGCCGATCTTCACCAAGCTGTGCAACAATAGGATTATTGTTCTTGTGGAGTTCTGCTTTGGTGCCATTGCCCAAATGTGTTGAAAGCGTCGCACCCGCCTCAACAGCCAGACGGATTTCATCAGCACTCGCCGCAGTATGTCCTAATGCGGCAATTATTCCTTCCGGAACTAATTTTTCGATAAATGCAAGAGCCCCTTTTACTTCCGGAGCCACTGTTACCAGACAGATGTTTCCTCCTGCTGCTTCCTGAAGACGCCAGAATAATTCAGGATCGGCATCTCCAATTGCCTCTACTGGATGGCATCCGGCGTAACCGGGAAGTGGTGAGATAAACGGTCCTTCCAGATGATAACCGGCTATCATTGTATTTGCCAGTGCGGAGGATTCCAGAGCCTTCTCCAAATCCCTGAAGCATGATGTCAGGTGTTCCTCTGACGCTGTAATCAGAGTAGGCAGGCATGTAGTTACTCCGGAGGCGAACATTGCTTCAAGCGCGTGTTGCAGAGATTCCGCAGTAATTCCGGGTGTGTTGAAATCAACTCCGGCGAAGCCATTTACCTGTAAATCAACAAGCCCATGTGTTTTGATTAATTGTGACTGCTGAGTGAAAGAAAACGGATCATCGATTCCGGATTTATTTTCAGCATATTCCGGAAAAAGGTTATCGTTTTTAGATGAAAGTTCAGTTAAGGCCATTACAGCTTTTTAGTTCAAATAAATTAATATAGTTGCCAGTCCAGCTTGTTTTTTTCCACCCATTTGTAGTGATCCTTGAAAGTCAGCAAATATGATGCTTCATCATCCAGCACAATAGTCACTCTTTGATGCATCTGCAGGATTGAAGCAGGGCAGCTGGCGGATACAGGCCCTTCGATCATCCTGCGTATCGCGTCAGCTTTTTTTGCGCCATTTGCCAGCAGCATGCAGTGGCGCGATTCCATAATAGTAGCAATGCCCATGGTGACAACATGTCGCGGTACTTCTTCCAGTTTATCAAAATAGATAGAGTTATCCTGAATGGTTTGCTCACTCAATATTTTAACCCAGGTGCGTGAAGCAAATGATCCGGTCGGCTCATTGAAACCGATATGTCCGTTTGCGCCGATACCCAAGACTTGTAAATCAATTCCTCCCGCGTCCTTTATTTGTTTTTCATATTCACGGCACGCCTCGCGAAGGTCATTAGCGTTACCTTGTGGAAGATGAACATTATCTTTGTTGATGTCAATTTTGTCAAAGAGATTACTCATCATATAATAATGATAAGAACGCTTGTCTTCCGGAGGCAAGCCTCCATATTCATCCAGATTGAAAGTAGTACAGTTCTGCAGACTCAACTCACCTGCATGATTCATTTTGATTAGTTCCTTATACATTCGAAGCGGGGTACCCCCTGTTGCCAGTCCAAGTACAGGATTAACCTTTGTTTGAATAATTTTTCTGACCACTCTGGCAGCCACTTTTGCTCCTGCTTCAGGAGAATCATGAATCAGTATTTCCAATTTTATTTCTCCGGAACAATTTTTTTTGTTGACAAAACCACTTTTTACTTTATTATATTGGACTATACCGGATCATTCATGATTTGTCCAGAATTATTTTAATTTTTATTAATTTTATTAAACTTATTTTTTTTGTTGACATACTGAGTTTTAAATGTACAATACCGGACTATACCGGATCATTCATGATTTGTCCAGAATTATTTTTCAATTAATTCAAAACAGGCTGAAACACATTTTCTTTGTAATCAGACTTTTTAACTTAGTAAAGAATATTACAGAATTAAATAAGTGAGACTTATTACAGAGACAGATTCAGATGGAGTTATCTCAGCCAGATTCGTCTATAACGGGAGTGATGAAATCAGCGAATACAGAATTTGCTTCAGTTTGCTTTCAAAATGTTCAACTGTTTCAGGCTGTAAGTTAATGCATCAGTTTGGTGGATATGTGGAACTTGCTCCGGATCATTCAGGAGGTCTGATGAATGGTGATGAATGGAACTTTTCATTTAAATACGGATACGACCGACACGCACCGGTAAACGTTTCCTGGGGGCCAATGGGTACTTATTTGAAATTAGCAGATGGTCAGACTGTTGATGTTAACAGTGAACCGTTGAAATTTCTAAACGACACATCTCAGATGCAGACGAGGCTTTCAGGTGATGAACCTGCTCTGCGCCTTATACCTCATCCTAATTCATGGGAACAGACAGCTGGAAAGTGTAATTTGTCTGACGGCATCAACTTTTCTGGAAATTTCAGCGAAACCGTGAAAAATGTAATCAGCTCTTTCGATTCATTGACGAAACGTTTGGGTTTCCAGGAATTTCTCAGTAATCAAGGTGTTGATGTCTGTTTTGAAAATGTAGATAAAAATTTCAAGGAAGAAGAGTATGAACTGATAGTTAAGTCGCATCAAATAAAGATTCGCGCATCGCATTATATGGGTTATTTTTACGCGCTGATAAGCCTGTTGCAGTTAAGGCAAATCTACAATGCTTTGGTTCCATGTGGACAAATAAAGGATTTGCCGAGATTCAGCTGGAGAGGTCAGCACCTGGACTGCGCCAGGCATTATTATGAAGTGGAAAGCATATTGCGGCTGCTTGATCTGATGGCTTTATTGAAACTGAACCGCTTTCACTGGCACATGATAGATGACGAATCTTTCCGCCTTGAACTCAAAAGTTTTCCTGAATTAGCACAAAGTACAGGGATGCGTGGTAATGACTGTGTCTTACCTGGAGTGTTTGGCGGAGGGAAAGGGCCGACAGGAGGAACATACTCCGCGGAGGATGTGAAAATGATAGTCGATCATGCTGACAGTCTGGGAATTTCGGTTATGCCGGAAATAGAAATTCCGGCACACGCTAAGGCGTTGCTGGAAGTAATTCCGGAATTGAGAGATCCGCAGGATCAAAGTTATGAAGAATCGGTTCAGGGTTATCTTGAAAATACGATAAATCCTGCAATACAGGCAACCTGGAATTTCCTGGAAAAGATAATTCCGGAAATAAAAAACATGTTTCCGTTTGAAGTAATACACCTCGGCTGCGATGAAATGCCACAAAAAATCTGGCAGAACTCTCCTGCCATTAATAAATTGAAGGAGCAGGAAGGTCTGGAATCAACAGAGGATGTCCAGGAATGGACCATGCGGCGTGCGGCAGGAATTGTTATTGAAGCTGGGGGACGTCCTGCTGCCTGGGAAGAAGCCGGTAGAGGTAATAACGGCGGAATTGGGCAAGGCGCTCTGCTTTTTTCCTGGAGCGGCAAGGAACCTGGATTTGAAGCAGCCAAGGATGGTTATGAAGTTGTGATGTGCCCTGCTCAGCATGTCTATTTTGATATGGCTCATACTCCAGAAACTCATGAAAAAGGTGTAAATTGGGCCGCGTTCGTTTCAATGAATGATGCATTGGACTGGGATCCTGTTCCTGAAAACGAACCTGAACTTGAACAGAATATTATTGGAATACAAGGTGAGTTGTGGTCAGAAACAGTAATCAAGGATAATGACTTTGAAACAATGCTTGCTCCAAGAATACTTGCGCTTTCTGAAGTAGCTTGGTCGGTCCCTCACAGAAAAAGAGAATTAAATGAATTCAGTGGAGCGGCAGGATACTTTGATAAAATCTTTGACCAACTAAATTGGCGGTGTCATGAGTTGGTGTGAAAGGCAGTGAACAAATTTTCAAAACTTATGAACTCAAATAAAGCTGATTATAATACAACCTGGCAGAAATTTGTTCGTTCTCATGCTATCTACGCGTGGCTGCTGATTGTGCCTGCCGCCCTTTTCCTGTTTATAATTGTCGGCTGGCCGCTGGCTGAAACTGTGAGGCTCTCATTTACCAACGCAGGACTGGGAGGAGAAAAATATATTGGCTGGGATAATTTTGAAAAACTTTATAACAGCCGTAAGTATCCCGGAATTGTGGGTAGGACATTTTACTGGATGTTCCTTTCAGTCAGTCTGAAAATGATTTTGGGAACAATTGGCGCCTTATTGCTGAACGCCAAGCTGAAGGGAAGGGCTGCTTTCCGTGTTATGGTTATGCCTCCATGGATAGTACCGATGGCTATCGGGTGTATCGGCTGGCTCTGGGTATATAATGGACATTTCGGAATCCTGGCAGGAGTATTAATGCATCTCGGAATACTGGATGGCCCATTTGAATTTCTGGCTTATAAAACCAGTGCATTTTACTCAACAATAGTCACCGATGTATGGGTGGGCACACCGATGGTAACTATTTTTTTTCTTGCCGCCATGCAGGGTGTTTCACAGGATCTTTATGAAGCAGCATACGTTGACGGGGCGTCAAGATGGTACCGGTTCAGGCGCATAACAATTCCACAGATCATGCCTGTGATTGTGTCAATGGCTCTGCTTTCAGCAATCTGGACATTTAATTCCTTTGAGATCATCTGGATACTTACTGAAGGCGGACCACGTGGTGCCACTACAACAATGATCATTGACACTTACAAAATGGCTATCGCGAATTATAAGTTCGGCTATGGAGCAACAAGGGCATTGATGGTGGTACTGTTTTTAACAGTGTTTTCACTGATTTACCTGTTCATCCTCGGCAAAGTTCATCAACGCTTTAAAGTGAAATAGATATGGAGAAATATACATTTTTCCAGAAGATTCTGCTGTATATCGCAATCACAGTCTTCATGACATATATTCTGCTGCCGTTCTTTGAAATGTTCATGGCATCTCTGAGACCGCTGGAACATTTGTTCAGGTCCCCTTACCAGTTCTGGTCTGATGATATGTCTTTAAAGGCATATTCCGATATTTGGGATACAGTACCTCTTTTGGGGAGATATATTTTTAACAGCGTATTTTTAGCCACAGTAACAACTATACTCTGCATGAGTTTTGTGATTCCCGCGGCCTATTCCTACGCGCGTTTCAATTTCAGGGGAAAAAGAATCAGTCTGGGCTTGTTTCTGGGAGTAAACATGTTTGCCGGCGCAGTGCTTTTGATTCCTCTCTATAAATTGCTGCGTTCCCTGGGGTTGCTGAATACTTATGCCGCAATGTTTGTTCCCGGAGCAGCCTTTCTGGTACCTACAGGAATTTGGCTGTTGAAAGCATATCTGGAAAAAATTCCAATCGAGCTGGAAGAATCAGCTTACATTGACGGTGCATCCAGAATGTATATTCTCAGAAAAGTGGTGCTCCCGCTTGCAGTTCCAGGCTTGATTGTGGTCGGGGTTGCCACATTTATCGGGGCTTACGCACAGCAATTTCTTTTTGCAATCACATTCAATCAAAAAAGAGAATATATGCCTCTTCCTGCGGGAATATTTGAATTCGTGGGTTATCAGTCAGTGATCTGGAATGAACTGATGGCAGCAAGCATAGTGGGTATCGTCCCTGTTTTAATAATTTTCCTGTTTTTGCAGAAATACCTTGTGGAAGGTTTAACCAAAGGTGCAATCAAAGAATGAATTTCGTCTGGTCAACGATTCATTTTTTTACTGTTAAATGACTTGAAAAGAAAGGAGGTGCAAATAATTTTACATTCAATGTTTCATCATCAAAGATGAAATTTGTATAAACTCGCATTCAAAATTGAGGTTTATGTTTTATATTCTGACATGCTGAGTGTGAATTAAATCTGGTCTGTGGACCATTAATTAAATCAATAAAGGTGAATATGAAGACAATGAAAACAATTAAGCGGTTTTCGCTTATTACCGCGGGGCTCCTGCTGTTAACGGGTTTGTTTCAAATCCAGGCACAGGAACTCAGATTTATCATGTGCGGCGGGGAAGTTCGTGCTGCTGATCAACAAGTGATTGATGCCTTCAAAGCCAGCAATCCAGGTGTGACAGTAAACATGGAAGCAGTTCCCTGGGGTACATGTCAGGACAAGTCAATGACACTTGCAGCGGCAGGTGATCCTGTAAGTCTGTCGTATATGGGTTCCAGAACCCTGAAACAGTTGGGAGAGAACAATCTGATTGTTCCTGTAACAATTCCTGAAAAAGACCAGGCAAATTATCAGCCCGGCATTTTAAACACCGTCAGCCATCTTGGCAAGTTCTGGGGATTCCCTCATGCTTTTTCTACTAAAGCCCTGTTCATTAACTGTGGACTTATTGAGAAAGCTGGAATGCAGTGTGTTGCACCGCATACCTGGGAAGGTATGTACCAGATGGCCAAGACAGTCAAGGATAAACTGGGAATTGCCGGTGTTGGTCTTGTGGCCAAGGATTTTGATAACACCATGCACCAGTTCCTGAACTATCTTTACAGTAACGGTGGAACGGTGATTGACCCTGCCACAAATAATATTACTTTGAACAGTCCTCAAGCAATTGAGGCACTTGAGTTCTATGGAAAATTGGCAAGTGTTGCCCAGGAAGGACCTACTGCGTTTGAAAGATCCCAGGTAAAAGATCTTTTTAATGACGAAAAAGTAGCCATGTACATTGACGGACCATGGGGTGGAGGACAGCACAAGAAAACGCTGAAAACCATTAATGTTCCGATTCCAGCAGGACCGAGTGGTAACAATGGAACCCTTTTGATTACAGATTCAATTGCTGTATTTAAGGGAACAGGTCACGAAAGTGTTGCCATGGAGCTGGCAAGGGCCCTTTCTTCCGGTCAAGCGCAATATGAACTTGACAGCAGCTGGGGTTTGACTCCAATCATGAAATATGAAAAATTCATTGATAATCCTTATTACGTCAACAACTCCTATTGGAGTGTGTTTGTTGAGCCAATTGCTTCCGGAGGTCCGGAACCGCTGTTTGTGGAATATAAATCACTGCAGACTGTGATGAACAACATGATCCAGGGAATTGTACTTGGTGAAGGATCAGCGGCAGATCTGGTTGCAACTGCTGCTGAAGAACTTGAAGAATTCAAGTAACAGCAAATAAAGGCGGGCAATTGCTGCCCGCCTTTTTACATACACTAACTTTTTAAAATAATGTATCAGGAAAGTTGATGGCAACGGTATCTCTGAAATCAATTAACAAATGGTTCGACACTTCACAGGTTTTGAATGATATAAGCCTTGATATTGAGGACAAGGAATTTGTTGTTTTTGTCGGACCATCAGGTTGCGGCAAGACAACTCTGCTACGGATCGTTGCCGGTCTTGAAGAGGCAACTACAGGAGAAATAGAGATTGACGGTATAGAAGTTTCATCTGCCCACCCCATTGAGCGTGGAATCTCGATGGTCTTTCAATCTTATGCCCTTTATCCTCATTTAACTGTTTTTGAAAATATTGCCTTCCCTCTGCGTGTGGCAAAAATGCCTAAGACCGAGCTGGAAGAACAGGTTATGCGAGCGGCCGAAACACTTCAGTTGACCGATCGTCTTCAACACAAACCCGGACAGCTGTCAGGAGGTCAGCGCCAGCGTGTTGCCATTGGGCGCTCAATTGTCAGGCAGCCTAAAGTTTTCCTTTTTGATGAGCCTCTTTCAAATCTTGATGCCGCTTTGCGTGGTGAAATGCGAGTCGAATTGGCCAAGCTGCATAAGAGTCTTGACGCGACAATGATTTATGTTACCCATGATCAGGTGGAAGCAATGACACTGGCAGACAGAATTGTAGTCATTTCTGAAGGCAGGCTGGAACAGTTCGGTACACCAATGGAGTTATATCACAGACCAAAAACAAAGTTTGTGGCTGGATTCATCGGGAATCCTAAAATGAATTTTCTCAAGGTCCCATGCCTTTCCTCAAATTCAAGCGGCGTAACTTTAAAGTTACCTGACATAGGTGAGCAGCTGTTGCCGGTTGAGGCGGATACAGTTGAAGAAGGTGGTAACCTTGAAGTAGGCATAAGGCCGGAAGATTTTTCACTTTCTGATACAGACAAAGGAATGCCAATGAAGGTTGAGGTTGTGGAACATCTTGGAGGCAGCACAATGGTTTATGGTAGTGTTGCGGATCATCTGAATTTCTGCGCGTTGCTGCCAGGAGACACTGAAGTATCTGATGATTCAGTAGTTAAATTAGAAGTCAATCCTGCCAGCATGCATGTTTTTAATTCTAATGGGGACGCCATGAGACGACGAGAAATCCCTGCAATGCATCGATAAATTGCCAATTCAGCTGTTATTGATATTTTTAAAAATATAATTTACCATTCGTAGAAGTTTTGTTCAGACTGGAGGATAACTCCTTGAATTATAAAATATCCAACAGACCTTCTTTACTGAAAACAATTTACTAAAATGATTGCCAATTCAAAATATATTCATACAAATTCTCTATAAGGAAACAATCCGGAGTAAGCAAAAAATCCCATGGACATCATTGTAAATCCGAATGTAGCTACACCGCTTTACCAGCAGATTAAGGAGTACTGTCAAAGTAACATCCAATCAGGGAATTTTCCGGTAGATTCACGGCTACCTTCAGAACGACAGCTTGCTGAAAAATTTGAGGTCAGCAGAATGACTGTTACTAAAGCCTTCAAGGAACTTGAAAGGGAAGGTTGGGTTTATGCCCGTTCAGGAAAGGGGACGTTTGTCGCGCCACAAACAATAATAGATCAGACTCTTGATACACTCTCTTCTTTCTCTGAAGATATGGCTGAACAGAATTTAACTGTAACCAGTAAAATTTTATATCAGGGAGTTGAACCTGCCGGTGAATTGTTTGCCAGGAAGCTGTGGATTGACCCGGGCTCACTTATTTTTGTACTTGAACGTGTCAGAATGGCGGACGAAGAGGTGATTTCACTGGAACGGGCACACATTCCATACGCACTTTGTCCGGAAATTGAAAAAAAATTCGATTTTTCACAAGAGTCGCTTTACAGTGTTCTGCGTGAAAAATATACTCTTCAGCTGGTTATCGCACAGCAAACTGTTGAGGCACGCAAACCAACCATTGAAGAAATGAGAAAGTTAGCAATAGAACAGGCTGATCCTGTGCTTAGTTTTGAACGTACAACTCTTAATGCCAAATCACAACCGGTTGAATTTGCCAGGTCCGTCTATCTGGGAGACCGCTACAAACTTCGTGTACAATTAAAGCCTACTTCTTCATCTGTCCAGGGAGAAGGACAAAACTAATTATATTTTTAATTTTTTGATGAAAATCAGTGCAAGTTATTGGATATTTGACGGCGGTCTGGATGGAACATTGCCCATCAGCAGTGCCATGGAACAGGCAAGCCGTCTGGGATTTGACGCGATAGAACTTGGTATTGCCGGTCAAGGCGTATTGACCCACAAGACCACTCAGTCTGAATGTGAGAACATTCGTAAGGAAGCAGAAAAGTATGGACTGGAAATTTCCGGAGTGGCAAGTGGTGAAAGCTGGACTAGCTCTCCTACAGCGAATGCTCAGGATGTTCGTGACAGGATACTGGATTTCTCACAAAAAGCATTGCAAGTCACACAGTGGCTGGGCACGGACGCGTATTTATATGTCCCCGGAGCAGTTGAGGTTTTTTTCCTGCCTGAATCAGAAGTCATTCCTTATGATGTGTGTTATCAACGGGCATCCGAGGCGATTTCCTCGCTTGTGCCTGTTGCTGAAAAACTTGGAGTAACAATAGCTGTTGAAAATGTCTGGAATAAATTTCTGCTGAGCCCCTTGGAAATGAGAGATTTCATTGATAATTTTAATTCCGCTCAGGTCGGTGCCTATTTTGACGTGGGCAATGTTTTGTTGACAGGATATCCTGACCAGTGGATTCGCATTTTGGGCTCAAGAATAAAACGTGTACATATTAAGGATTTCAAACGCTCAATTGGCACCGCCGATGGTTTTGTGGATTTGCTTGAGGGAGATGTGGATTTTGAAGCCGTTAAGCAGGCCCTGGCGGAAATTAATTATGACGGCTACGTTACTGCTGAGATGATCCCATATACACCGGGCGGCCCGGAAAAAACGGCTGCTGCCATGAAGCAGATATTTAAATAGAGAATGTTCCAATGCTGAAGATTGGGATTGTCGGTTTGGGATTTATGGGCAAGATGCATTATCGCTGCTACAATTCCCTTGATAATGTAAGAATCACTGCTATATGTGACGCTGATGCAGAACAGCTGAATAATACTTCCGGAGTCTCCGGAAATATCTCAGGCGCAGAGGAAGAACTTGATTTAAGCGGTATACAGCTTTTTTCAGATTTTTCAAAGATGCTTAAAGCTGCAGAACTCGACGCTGTATCCATTGCGTCACCGACTTTCCTTCACGCCGCCCAAACAATTGAGGCGCTTAATTCCGGAATACATGTTTTCTGCGAAAAACCAATGGCTTTGAATTCACAGGATTGCGGGCAAATGGTCGAAGCCACCAGGCGATCCGGACAAGTTCTGCAGATCGGCCATTGCATACGGTTCTGGCCTGAATATGTGCAGACCAAAGAAATCATTGACTCCGGACAATATGGAAAAGTTCTGGCCGCAACATTTCAGCGTTTGAGTCTTACACCGACATGGAGCTGGGATAATTGTTTTCTTGATGGAAAACGCAGCGGCGGGGCCATGCTGGACTTGCATATTCACGATGCGGATTATGTGCATTATGTATTCGGAATGCCGGAAGAAGTTTTCAGCCGAGGCGTGATTGGTCCCAGCGGTGATTATGACCACACTGTAACACAATACCTTTATGATGATCAAAAAGTAATTACTGCCGAAGGTGGCTGGATTATGGCGCCGGATTTCGGCTTCGAAATGAGTTTCAAAATTGTACTCGAAAATGCAACCCTAATTTATAGTTCTGCACAGCAGCCAACCTTCAAAATTTGTCCCAAAGACGGTGAAACAATAGTTCCGGAAATTCCGGATGGGGACGGATATTCTTTTGAGATTCAGCATTTTGTTGATATGATTTCCGGAAAGTCTGTACAATCTGTAATAACTCCGGAACAATCCGCTGATTCCATAAAAATTATTGAAGCAGAAAAGGAATCAATCCGGAAAAGAAACAAAATCCAACTTAACTGAAAAAGAAAAAGATTCATGCTTTCATGTCAAAACTGGCCGATCGGAATTTGCACCTGGTCCCTGAAAAATGACATCAGTGTTTTAGAAAAGGTGATGAGCGAATCCGGAATTACTCATCTGCACCTTTCACTTGATCCGGAGCTGAATTCAGAAAATACCGATTATTTAAAGGCTGTAGAAAAACATCAATGGCAGCCCACCGCGGCAATGATAGGTTTTGATCATGAGGATTATTCCACTTTGGAAACAATCCGGAATACCGGTGGTATTGTTCCGGATCAGTTTTGGGAGAAGAACAGCGAAAAAATTCTGCAGGCCATTGAATTAACAGCTGATCTCAGCTTAGAATTACTTTCATTTCATTTCGGATTTATCGATGATTCTCAGCAAAAATTGCGCGAAAGAGTGCTCTATCTGGCAGATGCCGCGCAGAGGAGAAACGTGTTTTTGCTGATGGAAACTGGTCAGGAAACAGCCCTGTCTTTGCGAGAGTTTTTGGAAGGACTCACTCACCCCTCCCTTGCTGTGAATTTTGATCCTGCCAATATGATTCTGTATGGAAAAGGTGACCCCATTTCAGCCCTGGAAATTCTAAAACCATGGGTCAAACACGTACATATAAAGGATGCCAGGAAAAGTTCTGTTACTGATCAATGGGGAGAAGAAGTACCATGGGGAGAAGGGGATTTTGACAACGAAGTATTTCTGAAATCCTTAAGCAGAATTGACTACAAAGGAGCCTTAGCCATCGAACGTGAGGCTGGCTCACAGCGCTCAGGAGACATTAAACATGCTGCCAAACTTCTAAGCCAGTTTAATGCTTGAATGAATTCAATGATGTTTATTGGAATTGACTCGTAAGGTTTCACCATTCTGAGGGGGGTTTTTCTGAAATCCTGATACGTCTTCACCTTATTATCAGTTCGATACCCAAGAAGTCCTCTTGTAAAATCTCTCCTAATTCATAATTTCAGCAAAAAAAATGTTAACTACCGAACAATCAAACCCTGATACGTTTAATTTGCACGAAATGTCAGCATTTGATATTGTGCGGAAGATGAACGCAGAGGATGCTACAATTTCAAACTCTGTACAAAAAGCACTGCCTGAAATTGCCTCCGCGGTTGAATTGATTACGGACCGTCTAAAGAAAGGTGGAAGACTGTTTTACATAGGAGCAGGTACCAGCGGACGCCTGGGAGTCATGGATGCTTCTGAGTGCCCACCCACTTTTGGAACCAAACCGGACATGGTGCATGGTATAATATCTGGTGGAGAATTCGCATTGGGGGACGCGTTAGAATTAGCGGAAGATGACCGTAATGCAGGAAAAGAAGCCATACAAAACAAAAATATTAATAAACTGGACGCGGTATTTGGCATCTCAGCGAGCGGTACCACACCGTTCGTGCTTGCTGCTCTTGAGTACGCGCGTGCGCAGGGGACAGGAACTATTGGACTTGCCTGCAACGAGCACTCGCCCTTGTTGGAAAGAGTGGATATTGGAATTTGTGTGTTGGTCGGCCCGGAAATTTTGGCGGGTTCCACTAGGCTCAAAGCAGGGACAGCCCAGAAGATGGTGCTGAACATGCTCAGCACTACCACGATGATCCGCCTTGGAAAAGTTTACAAAAACAGGATGGTAGATTTACAGGTCACCAATAAGAAACTTGTCAGGCGTGCAGAGCAAATGGTTGCTGAACTTGGAGAAGTTTCTCTTCAGACGGCTTCAAAATTGTTGACTCAAACTGGGAATAATGTAAAGAAAGCCATTGTGATGGCCAGGCTTGGGATCAGTTCAGAAGAGGCAGAAAAGCGAATTCTGGATTCGAGAGGGTATTTGGAAAAAATTCTTTAAGACAATAAAAAGGCATTTCTCTATGACGCTTACAGAGCAGTTAATTGAGTTAATTGAAAACAAGCGGATTGAAGATGAAGATGTCGAAGCTGCCAGCTGGTTTATGCTCGACGCAATGGCCAATATTGCCGCGGGTCGAAACTCTGAACAGGGCAGAATTCTCACTCGCTGGTTTTTAGAAGTACCTGCAGATTCTTCTCGCAAGGTGCTTTGGCTGGGTTCCTTGATGCACATTCTTGAAATGGATGATCTTCATCGCAATTCTGTGGTTCATCCGGGATGTGTAGTAATTCCAGCGGTGCTTGCTGTTGGATTGCGCGAAGGTGTCAGCGGAAGAAAGATGCTTGAAGCAACACTCAAGGGATTTGAGGTCTGTACCCGTATTGGAAATTCTGTGGGTCCCGCACATTATAAAATCTGGCACAATACTTCAACCTGCGGTCCTTTCGGCGCGGCTTATGCTGCAGGCACACTTCTTGGGCTTAACAGCAGTGAATTAAGTGACGCTTTGGGAAATGCCGGAACACAGTCCTCAGGACTTTGGGAGTTTGTTGAAAGCGGTTCAATGAGCAAACATCTGCACGCGGGACGTGCAGGGCAATCCGGATTGATAGCCGCAGAACTGGCCCGGCATGGTTTCAGCGGTTCTCCCACTATTCTTGAAGGTACACGCGGTTTTTACGCGGCATGCTGTCCGGACGCAAGTCCGGAGGAACTGCTTGCAAATCCGGATGATCGTTGGCAGCTGCATCAAACTTCGATAAAACCCTGGCCTTGCTGTCGGCACACCCATCCAGCCATTGATGCCGCCACGGAGCTTTCTGGTCAACTGGCAGGGAAGAATCCGGATACCATAGAACTTGGAGTTACCCAGGCAGCAATTGATGTATGTAACAATCCCAATCCGGAATCCGTTTATGAAGCAAAGTTTTCCTTGCAGCACTGTGTTTCGGTCGCATTGCTGAACGGCAAAGTGGTATTCGAGTCTTTTGAGTCAGAAGCAAGAAAGCTTACTGCAGGTTTGAATAACAAGGTCAGTATCCGGTGCGATGAAAAAATTGAGCAGAATTATCCGGAAGCCTGGGGGGTGGACTTAAGAGTTAAAATGAAGGACGGCAAGGTAATTAAAGTACACCGCGATCATGCTAAAGGTGATCCGGATGCTCCGCTTACCGCCAAAGAAATGAGGGAAAAAGCTGTGATGCTTTTTAGTCATGGGGGAATGAAAGAACCTGAAAAATGGGTAGAAAGAATTCTTGGTCTTCCTCAGGAACCATCATTTTCTGAAAGCGATATATATCGGCTTCTGAATATAACAGTTGAAACAGCAGAGTTGTGAATCATACAGCCTGTGTCTTCTGCAAAAATGTTTATCCAAAATAATTGCCAGGAATTTATCTGATAATTTAATTGACTTTTTTTGTACCTGCCTGAAACTATATGCATGTATTTCACTGTTCAACGCATTTTAAGGTTTCAACTCAATCCCACTTTTTAAATTCATAGTTCCATGTTTGATGACGACCAGGATATTTCAGCCATCAAGGATGGTATAAAGTCTCTTTGTCTTAAATTTCCCAACAAATACTGGAGAGAAAAAGACCGTTCCCGGAGCTATCCTGAAGAGTTTGTGAAGGCCTTGTCTGATCATGGATACCTTGGCTGTCTGATTCCTGAAGAATATGGAGGAAGCGGACAGCCACTCAGAGCGGCTGCAGTGATTTTGGAGGGGATACATCGTTCCGGAGGCAACGGCGCGGCATGTCACGCGCAGATGTACATTATGGGCACTTTGCTCCGTCATGGTTCTGAGGAGCAAAAAAAGAAGTATCTCCCAGGGATTGCTGAAGGCAGTTTGCGGCTTCAGGCCTTTGGTGTAACCGAACCTAGCAGCGGGACTGATACACTTTCGTTAAAAACTACCGCCAGAAAAGATGGAAATACATATATCGTAAACGGACAAAAAGTCTGGACTTCACGGGCGGAACATTCAGATCTGATGCTGCTTCTGGCAAGGACCCAAAGTCGTGAACAAGTTGAGAAACGGACTGAGGGTTTATCGGTTTTTATCGTGGATATGCGCAGTGCTCTTGATAAGGGGTTAACGATAAGACCAATCAGAACAATGTTGAACCATGCCACTACCGAAGTTTTTTTTGATGAACTGAAAGTTCCGGAAGAAAATCTGATAGGTCAGGAAGGAAAAGGATTTCGTTATATACTGGATGGAATGAATGCAGAGAGAATACTGATAGCCGCAGAGTGCATTGGTGATTCTCGCTGGTTTACAGATAAAGCCACAAGCTATGCTAATGATCGAGTAGTGTTTGACCGTCCTATTGGAAAGAACCAGGGGATTCAGTTCCCAATCGCCCAGGCTTACGCGGCAACCGAGGCTGCCGCTTTGATGACAGAGAAGGCAATACTGATGTATGAAAATGGCAGGCGTCCTGGTGCAGAGGCAAATATGGCGAAACTGCTCGCATCAGAAGCAAGCTGGAAAGCCGCTGAAGCATGCATGCAGACTCATGGAGGATTTGGTTTTGCTGAAGAATATGATGTCGAAAGAAAGTACAGAGAAACACGCTTGTATCAGATTGCACCCATTTCCACCAACCTTATTCTTTCCTACATTGCCGAGCATGTGCTTGGTCTGCCGAGGTCATACTGATGGGAGCGCTTGATGGTTTACTGGTAGTCAGTCTGGAACAGGCAGTTGCCGCTCCGTTTGCATCATCAAGACTGGCTGACGCCGGAGCGAGAGTGATCAAGATTGAACGGCCTGAAGGTGATTTTGCCCGAAATTATGATCATGTCGTGGAAGGCCATTCCGCTTATTTTGTCTGGCTGAATCGCGGCAAGGAATCGATTTGTATGGATCTTCGCCAGCCTGAAGAAATCAGCTTACTTAGATCTATGCTTTTGAAAGCTGATGTACTGATCGAAAATTTTAAGCCCGGATCACTGCCAAGACTTGGAGTTGATCTGAACGATCTGAGAAAAGTAAATCCGCGTCTGATCACTTGTTCCATCAGTGGTTATGGAGGCCAGGGAGCATGGGCTTCCATGAAAGCTTATGATTTACTGATTCAGGCAGAAACAGGATTAGCTTCCATCACAGGCTCTGTTGACGCACCTGGCCGGGTTGGAGTATCTATTGCTGATATTGGCGCAGGAATGTATTCTCATTCCGCAATACTGGAAGCGCTGATAGCAAGGGGAGTCAGTGGTCGCGGCAGGCATATAGAAGTGTCCCTCTTCGATGCGCTGGCAGACTGGATGGCGGTGCCTTTATTATGGCATGACTATGGAGGCAAGGCCCCCAAAAGGGTTGGTCTGGGACACCCCTCAATCTGCCCATATGGTGCATTCAAAACTGCTGACGGGAAGACGATTTTACTTTCCATACAGAACGAACGTGAATGGAAAATATTTTGCTCTGATATTCTGGATGACTCAGATTATGCTGTTAAATACCCTGATAATTCCTCCCGTGTGAAAAATAGACAAGAAGTGGATGATCGTGTTGCCCAGGTTTTAGGCAGTATGTTATATGCTGATGCTGCAGCAAGTCTTAAAAAAACCGAAATTGCCTATGGAACACTAAACGAAGTTCAACACTTTTCAACTCATCCGGTTCTGCGTCGTGCTGTTATTTCGTCCACGGGCATAGAAATAAAAATTCCAGCTCCGCCGGCAATTAATGATAAGACTCCAATAGAATCTCTACGCGATGTTCCCGAGTTGAATCAGCACGGTGAAGCAATACGTGAGGAGTTTGTAAATATTTCATCTTAGATCTAATTATGAATGTTCCCGAATATGCTTCCTGGATCAACAAAAAAGAAATATATTTTGATCAATTGACTGAGGTTAATTCCACTCGTCTGCATTACACATTGAACATGTCAGGAAAACCTCCTTCTTTGGGGGAACCGGTGTTTCCAATGGTACTGTTTATCCTGGGAGAGCCTTCAGTCCGGCCTGAAGAGCTTGGAGAAGACGGTCATCCTGCTCGAGGAGGTTTTATGCCGCCTGTGCCGCTGAAACGCAGGATGTTCGCAGGAGGAGACTATGAGTTTTTTCAACCGTTGAAAATTGGAGACGAGGTTGATATCAGTTGGGAAATATCAGACATCACTCGAAAAACCGGAAGCAGTGGAGAGCTGATTATTGTTGATATACTCAGGGAATTTAGTGTACAGCAGGAACTTTGCATCAGAGAAATCAGACACATCGTTTATACTGACTCAAAACCGAAAACGGGTCAGCCGGGAAAACCTGAAGACCACGGAGATTGGGTAGAGACTCTGGAATCAAATCCTACACAGTTGTTTCGCTACTCTGCATTAACGTTCAACGGACACAGAATTCACTATGACCGCCCATACGCCATGGAAGTCGAAGGTTATCCGGGACTCGTGGTACACGGACCTCTGCTGGCAACATTGCTTTCACTTTTTGCGGAACGTAAATCCGGACGAAAGCTGAGTAAATTCTGTTTCAGGGGGAAACATCCCGTTTTTGATTTGCATGAATTTACTCTTACAGGGAGTTTAAAGGGAAAGGACTCAGCAGAACTGCGTGTACTGGATCATCAGTCACAGCTGGCTATAACCGCTAATGCCGAATTTCTACCAATTTAGGAGAGATTTCAGGCAGCCAGTTTTTCAAAAACCTGTCCATGTCCGTCAAACACGTGACAGGTATTCGGAGAAAATCCAATAGAAACTGAGTCTCCCACGCTGACAACTTTGTCTCCTGCGGCATGAACAGTCAGTTCTTTGTGGCTTTCTGTATTAACATAAAGGTATGTTTCTCCACCGAGACGCTCTACAGCGAAAACCTCTCCGCGTAATTTTGCCTCACTTTCTGCAGTCAGTTCAAGGTGTTCAGGTCTGACTCCGGCTTTGACTGAACTTCCGGTATTTATCTGATCTCCGGGTTGACAGGGGACTTGAACTTTTAAGTGGCTGTTTAATTCAAGTTCAACGGCCTTTTCTGAAATTCCGGACACTTTACCATCCATAAAATTCATTGCCGGAGAACCTATGAAACCTGCAACGAAAATATTTGCCGGCTTATGATACAAGTCCAGCGGCGCTCCAACCTGTTCAACATAACCCTCCCTTAGAACCACTATTTTATCCGCCATTGTCATGGCTTCTACCTGATCATGTGTAACATAAATCATGGTGGCATTCAGTTCACGATGCAGTTTCGTCAATTCTATACGCATCTGTACTCGAAGTTTTGCGTCCAGATTTGAAAGCGGTTCATCGAAAAGGAAAACCTTCGGATCCCTGACAATAGCTCGTCCGATAGCAACTCTTTGTCTCTGGCCACCCGAAAGTTCTTTTGGTTTACGCTCCAGAAGTTCCGTAATCTGCAGGATTTCAGCGGCCTCTCTAACTTTTTGGTCAGTTATTTTTTTATCGGTTTTTGCCAGCCTGAGTCCAAATGACATGTTCTGATAAACATTCATGTGCGGGTATAGTGCGTATGACTGGAAAACCATGGCAATCCCGCGTTTTGCCGGAGGCAGATGATCTACACGTTTTCCATCGATTTCAATCTCTCCCTTTGTAACATCTTCCAAACCTGCAACCAGACGAAGCAAAGTTGATTTCCCGCAGCCGGAAGGCCCGACAAAGACCACAAATTCATGATCATCTATTTCAAGATCAACACCGTGGATAACTTCTGTATTTCCAAAGGATTTGTAAATGGAACTCATTTTTACATCAGCCATATTTTTTCCTCACACTAAACCTTTAAAAGTCTGAAATTTCGAAAGTAAATTGTTTTTTTATTCATTGCAGAATTCCACAAAACGTGGAAGCAGTCAAGGAGAATTTATTGAGTGATTTCTGTGAGATTCAAAACAAACAAAACTTATTTAAACACATTTAATAGTACTACTCAATTATAATTCCTCTAACCTGATTCTCAACAAGATTCCAAGACTTAAAATATTTTCAATTATTGATATGAACTAAGACAGTTGCATTAATCTTGGGCTACTTATGAATATGTGATAAAATGCACATAATTGATTATCAATCCTGTAAATCATTTGAATTTTGAAATGAAAAAAACAATTAATGTTTAACAAAAGCTATGCGTCTTAATAAACAACAAATTGAATCGATCAAAGATGCATTATCTGTGAGTTTTGGAGTTGATGCGGAAGTGTGGCTATTTGGTTCACGAACTAACGATTCCTTACGTGGTGGAGATATTGATCTGCTAGTACGCAACGCACCATCAGGGGATGAGGGATTTAGGTGTAAAATTAAATTCCAGGTTGAATTAGAAAAACTGCTGGGAGAACGCAGAATAGATGTAGTAGTTGAACAACCAGGAGATGAACGTACAATTGTACGATACGCACACGAAAATGGTATTTGCTTATGAATGCAGATAGGGAAGTATTAATTCAAGCTTTGGAACGTTGTGAAACAAATGCACAAGCATTAAGGGAAGCACTTGAAGATTTGCGTCCAAATGTAAAAGAATCACTTTCTGAACTGGAGAATTTGGACAAAACCACGCGTCGAATATTAGACCAATTTGCTTATCGCTTTACACGTCTTCAAGATGATATGGCAAATCTTCTGATTCCTGCCATTTTGCAAAACATGGCAGAAGATGTGCGAAGCATGGCAGCAATTGATCGATTTAATAGACTTGAGCAACTTGAGTGGCTGGATTCCTCTGAAGAATGGCTTGAAATGCGCCGTGTTAGAAATGAATTCACTCATGATTATCCAGGGAAGTTATCCGAACGTACCTCAAAATTAAGTGAAGCCATAAAGGTTTCGTATAGACTGATGGAAATATTTGATCATCTTAAAGTAAAAATTAAAACTGAATTTACTTAAGCCAAAATCTTTGAAAACAAAAAGTAATTAACTTAAAGTACAGATTTTTCCAATTCTATCTGAAGCACGAAAGATACGGAAGTAAGGATGATACCATTTTTCTAAAAACAATTATTCCCAGTAGAAAAGCTACTAAACTATTCAAAATGGAGCAGGAAGGAAATGAAATACGATAAAGAGGAATTAAGTATTATAGAAGCTTTGGAAAAAAACTCACTTGCTTTGGAAAGTCCATCCACTGATGAACTGAAAGCCATCAAAGTAGCGGCAGAGAATACTTTTCGCAAAGATCGACGTATTACATTGTGGCTGTACGAACATGATTTTCAAGGCATTCAAAAAAAAGACATGGAAATGGGAATCCCTTATCAAACGCTGATATCCGGACTCATTCATCAATACGTTGAAGGAGAATTGTAATCACAAACCACCTGCTTATATTTCTTGTCTGCAAAGTTTTCCGTGAATTCATAAGAATATATCAAAACTGATTGTTACTTCCATACCTATATAACACACTATAAATTTGATAACTGAATGTAGAAACTTATTTGTGAAAGTTCCGCGATTGTAGCAAACGAGAACTTAACTCCTATTGAATCTACAGGTAGACTGACGGTGTACCAGTTCAGTCTGCCATATTTTCTGCATTGTGTCCGGCGCACATCCACCTATAATTTCCATCAGCATACCAACTAAACGTTCACCTGCATTACTTGCCTGAGGACGCATAGTAGTTAATGGCGGAATATTTGTTTTCGCTATTTCCAAATCATCATAGCCAATTAAAGAAACATCTTTTCCAACTGTCAGTTGAAGTTGCTGTAAAGCCTGCAATATTCCTGTGGCGGCTTCAGTTTGAAAGATAATTGCTGAAGGAGGATCTGTATGCTGCATCAGTTCCAGTGTTTGCTGTAAGCTGCTCAGTTCAGCATCTCCATGCCGCCATTCCCTGACTAAATCTGGATCAAATGCAATGCCTCCGTACTTCAATCCGTTTTTATAGCCATCAAAACAAAAAGCTGGAAACATGTACTCTGGTTCACCGTTAATCAACGCAATTCTTTTATGTCCAAGATCAATTAGATATTTGCAGGATTCTCTGAAAGCAAGTTCTCCGTCCATGTCCAGAAAAGCATGTGGACGTGGATCTTCTGTTCTTCCATACAAAATAAAAGGAAAATTTTTGTCAAGCAGATAAGAGATTCGTTCATCCTGGGCTTTGGTGAGTGTCAATATGATGCCATCTACCCTTTTCCCCTGCACCATTCTGTGCAGAGAATCGATTTCATGCTGCGAATCAGGAGCAACTGATATAGTTAAATCAAAACCTATTTTGCCAAGACTCACACTGATACCCGAAAGCAAATCCAGGAAAAATGTGTCTTTAAAATAATTTTGACCGGGGGAGAGAACAATTCCAATTGTCTCTGTTTTACCTTTTTGAAGTCTTTGTGCCACTGGATTTGGATGGTAGTTATGTTTTTTTGCTGCCTCCCGTACACGGTGCCTGGTGTCAGAACTGACATCTGAATATCCCGCTAGTGCACGTGAAACAGTCGTTGTAGATAATTCAAGTTTTTCTGCAAGTTGGCGTAAGTTTACAGGCATTGGAATTTAGTGCATATACTTAACGAAATAATTATAATTTCGAAACTATTATAGAAATAATTGTAGCTTTACCAAATCGTTTTGAGCATTTTAAATATCACCATTTCTCTTCGCAAGTCAAGTGTCAATTTGATAATCAATAAAAAAATAAATTAATTTTGCATTTTTTGTTGACATTTTAAAAAATGGTAAGTAGATTTATATCCTCGTGGTTTGTCAAACTTTTTCCAAAACGTTTTGGAAATGAAGTTTAAACCTGATATACGGTTAGGTATGTTGTCTTACCGGAATTGTTAATTGAAGAAAAGGAGTTGGGATATGAAACATCTTATGAGTATCATGAAAGTAGCGATATTGGCAGTAGTTACTACGACGCTGATTAGTCTGCCTGCATTAGCAGGTGAGTACAAAGGGCCCGATCTGAGCGGGCAGACAATTACAATTTCCGGTCCATGGTTGACTGGAGATGAGGAAAGTTTTGAAGCAGTTACGGCCTATTTTGAAAAGGCAACGGGTGCTAAAGTCGAGTATGCCGGTTCTGACAGCTTTGAACAGCAAATCGTGATTGATATCAAGGCTGGAAGTCCCCCAAATATGGCCGCGTTCCCACAGCCTGGACTTGCTGCGAATATGGCTGCAATTGGAGGGTTGATTCCCCTTGGCAGCAAGACCGAAAGTTGGGTCAAGAATAATTATGCTGCAGGTCCATCCTGGGTCGATCTGGGTACATACAAAAACAAGGCAGGAAATGATGAGTATTATGGTTTTTTCTTCAATGTGAATGTCAAGTCCCTGGTCTGGTATGTTCCAGAGAACTTTGAGTCAGGTGGATACTCAGTTCCAAATACCATGGAAGAATTAATCGCTTTGAGCGATCAAATTGTGAAGGACGGAGGTACTCCGTGGTGCATTGGGCTAGGGTCCGGTGACGCTACAGGTTGGCCTGCTACAGACTGGGTGGAGGATCTGATGCTGAGAACACAGCCGCCCTCAGTTTATGATGGTTGGGTTAGCAACGAGATTAAATTCAATGATCCCCGTGTTGTAAGTGCAATAGAAACATTTGGTCTGTTTGCTAAAAACAACAAATATGTTGACGGAGGAATGGCCGCGGTTGGTTCAACCGATTTCAGGGACAGTCCAAAAGGCTTGTTCACAGTTCCGCCTCGTTGCTATATGCATCGTCAGGCAAGCTTCATTCCGGCCTTCTTTCCAAAGGATGTCAAAGTTGGAGTGGACGCTGATTTTTTCTACTTCCCCTCTTATTCCACAAAGAATTTGGGGAACCCAGTTCTGGGTGGCGGAACGTTAATAACAATCACAAAAGACAGCAGTGCTACACGTGCTTTCATGGAGTATTTGCAACATCCTAAATCTCATGAAATATGGATGGCGCGTGCGGGATTCCTTACTCCGCACAAAGGAGTGAATCTCAGCAAGTATTCAAGTGGGATACTTCGCAAACAGGGTGAAATTTTACAAAACGCTACTACCTTCCGATTTGATGGCTCAGACCTGATGCCGGGAGCAATTGGCGCCGGAGCATTCTGGAGTCAAATGGTGTACTTTGTTAGTGGCGCGTCCGCGAAAAAAGTTGCCGATAATGTACAATCCAGTTGGGATTCTATTAAGTAAAATTTCCCAACCGAATGACCGCTTGTATAGCTGACTTGAAAAAACTGTAATTTGAGTAATCGATGCGCATCCGGCTTTATCTGAAAAATTCAGTCGGATGTGCTTCCTATCCATGATACCGGCAGGCAGTTATTGAAAACATAATCGCGGTCCCCTCCTTTTTTCCCACATAATCCTATATGGCAGTTCAACTATTGAATGCTTTACTTGCCGTTGTATTGGCTATTGGAGTTTGCCTGCTTTATTTTGTCGGCACAAATTATCTGCTTGAACGTATTTTCTCTGATAAAAATTATTATTTCCCCAACAAAGACCGCTGGCACAGAGCAATCCAGCCCTGGTTATTTTTGACTCCGGCCCTGTTATTTCTCGTTGTTTATCTTGTATATCCGGTTTATGAAACAATCCGTTTAAGTTTCTTCAACTTTGGAGGTTTTGATTATGTTGGTTTCAAAAATTACATCTGGGCCTTTGAAAATCCTGAATTTCAGCAGGCAATTTTGAACAATCTGCTGTGGTTGGTGTTTGTGCCGATCCTGAGTGTGGTTTTTGGTTTGCTGTCTGCCTGGCTTGCTGACAAAGTCTGGTGGGGGACGATTGCCAAGTCATTGATTTTTATGCCAATGGCTATTTCGTTCGTAGGCGCAAGTGTAATATGGAAGTTTGTTTATGATTACAGGGGCCCTGATACGGATCAAATTGGTAGTTTAAACGCGTTTGTAATGCTGCTCGGTGGCGAACCACAAGCGTGGATCACACTTTCTTTCTGGAACAATTTTTTTCTGATGGTAATTTTAGTCTGGATTCAGACCGGCTTCGCGATGGTAATTTTCAGCGCGGCATTACGTGGAATTCCTGAAGAAACTCTTGAAGCAGCCCGAATTGACGGAGCAAGAGAAATACAGATTTTTTTAAGAATCATGATTCCTCAGATATTAGGGACCATCATGGTGGTCTGGACCACTATAACCATAATAGTATTAAAAATATTTGACATTGTACTAGCTATGACCAATGGCCAGTGGAATACAGAGGTTTTGGCAAATTTGATGTTTGACTGGATGTTCCGAGGCGGTGGAGATTCCGGTCGAGGAAGTGTGATTGCTATGATGATCATGTTTGCGGTGATACCAATTATGGTCTGGAATATCCACAACTTCCGTCAGGAAGAGAAGGCAAGATGATTAGTCTTTCCAGGAAAACATTTAACTTTGGACAGATTTTTTCCTCAATGTTATTACTGTTTTTGGTACTGCTATGGATTATGCCGACTCTGGGTCTATTTATCAGTTCGTTCCGGGACAAAGATCAATTGGCGCTCACTGGCTGGTGGACCGCACTTTCAACTACTGAACGGAATGAATTCAGGAGGACCGGTACTCGGAAGGATCAAATCGAACGGGATGGAAAATATATTATTTCAGGAAATTTATTTAAAAAAGGAGGGAAAACAATCCAGACCTTCAGTACAAATTTCAGGAATTTGACTAAATATAAAGCAGGAGTAACAGCACAGTTCAAAGACGGAAGCCTTTTTATCCTGCATGAAAATGGTGAATATGAATGGGTCTCTAATCACCCTTTCAAGCACAAACGAGGTAAAAGGATCTTTTATGTGGCAAATGTTGCACCTGCTTTTTCACTGGACAATTATCGTGAAGTACTTGCTGCAGAAGGAGTTGGGCAATCGTTCATTAATACGCTTAGGGTTACCATACCTGCAACAGTAATTCCAATTATGATAGCCTCATTTGCAGCTTACGCCTTCGCCTGGATGGAATTCTCCGGAAGGCAATTTCTTTTTGTCAGTGTGGTAGGTTTACTGGTTGTACCACTCCAGATGTCATTGATTCCCTTGCTGAGCATGTACAATGAAATCGGAAAATTTTTCGGAGTTACAGCAAAATCATATCCCGGAATCTGGCTGGCACATACAGGCTTTGGCCTACCACTGGCGATTTATTTGCTTCGCAATTACATGGGGAGTTTGCCTCGAGAAATTATAGAATCTGCCAGAATAGACGGCGCGACGCATTTCCAGATATTTACGCGTCTTGTTCTTCCCTTGTCTGTTCCAGCCCTGGCTTCGTTTTGCATTTTTCAATTTTTATGGGTCTGGAACGATTTACTGGTAGCACTGGTTTTCCTTGGTAAAAAAGATGATGAAATTGTGCTGACTTCCAAATTAAGAGAGCTGTTGGGTTCACGTGGTGATAACTGGGAAATATTAACCAGCAGCGCGTTCATTTCAATTATAATCCCATTGATTGTGTTCTTTACACTCCAGCGTTACTTTGTGCGTGGATTGGTAACCGGTTCTGTTAAGTCGTGAGCATGTACATTTCAATATTGACATTCAAATAAGCTATCATACTTCATAATTAATCATGAACTATGCACGTCACAGCCTGAATCGGACACGTTCTGAAAACTGGTGGAAATCAGCAGTTTTTTATCAAATTTATCCCAGAAGCTTTTACGACTCAAACAACGACGGTATCGGAGACTTGAATGGAGTGATCCAAAAACTGGATCATTTGAATGACGGGAAAGGTGGTGGCCTGGGAATTGACGCAATTTGGCTTTCACCATTTTATCCTTCACCTCAAGTCGATTTTGGCTACGATGTTAGCAATTTTTGTGATGTTGATCCGGATTATGGAACGCTGGATGATTTTGACAAACTTGTGAGTGAGGCTCATAAGCGGGACATAATGCTGATTATAGACCTGGTTCTCAATCATACATCAGATCAGCATCACTGGTTTGCTGAGTCGAGGAAAAACCGCACGAATTCCAAAGCAGACTGGTACGTTTGGTATGATCCAGCACCGGACGGGAAACCTCCTAACAACTGGCTGGCTGTTTTTGGAGGACCGGCCTGGACTTTTGAACCACAACGGGAACAGTATTATTTGCACAATTTTTTACCGGAGCAGCCTGATTTGAATTGGTACAATCCGGAGGTACGTGATGCTCTGGCTGATGTAGTTCGATTCTGGATGAATCGCGGTACAGATGGGTTTCGTTTGGATACAGCAAACTATTATGCCTTTGATCGTCAGTTACGTGATAATCCGAAACGTCAGGTAGGTTCTTATCCTCTTGAGGAAGAACAAGCGGCAAATCCTCTAAGCGCTTACATTACCAAATATTCAAAGGATCGTCCGGAGAATTTGGAGTTTATAAAGTTTCTTAGAAGTATTTTTGATGAGAAGGAAGTAATTACATCAATTGCTGAAATCGGCAGCGGTTCAGATCTGGATTCAACTATTAAGTTGGGCGCAGATTATGTTAAGCATAGTGATGGACTGCACATGGCCTACACATTTTCCATGCTGAGCAAAGAGATGAATGCTGAGTACTTTGATCATGTGATATGTGTAACTGAAGAAGCAATCGAGGACGGTTGGCCATGCTGGTCACTTAGTAATCATGATTGTACCAGAATGATGACCCGCTTCAATTGTTCTGAAGAACGGGAAGGGTTTCAGCAGATGATGTTATTGTTGCTGCTTTCTTTAAGAGGAACACCAATTATTTATTATGGAGAAGAAGTTGATATGGAGCAGTACCAGATTTCAAAAAGTGAATTGAAGGATCCTCAGGGCATCCGTTTCTGGCCTGAGATAAGGGGTCGTGACGGTTGTCGGCTCCCTTTTCCGTGGGATTCCACAGCACCAAACCAAGGTTTCAATTCCGGAGCTGAACCATGGCTTCCGGCAAAAAACAATTTATCTCTTGATCAGGCCATAGCTGACAAAGGCAGCACTTTTCATGTGTTAAAGGAAATGCTGAAAATTCGCAAAGATAATTCTGCTCTTCAAAGAGGAGATTTCCGAAGGATATTGATTGATATAGAATGCTATGTTTTTGAAAGAAAAACAAAAGATCAAACCATGATGATTGCAGCTAATTTTTCAACAGAAAAACAGATTATTAAATTACATTCAGCAGTAAAAACAGACCTTACTCCTAAAGCTTTGAAACGATCTTGCAGCTTAAATAATAATCAACTTTCATTACCCGCATGCGGTTTTTTTTTAGGCGAAACACCAGGATCTCTATAAGAATTATATAATAAACAATAAACACCTGCTGCAAGCACTAAATGCAATTGATTCAAAAACAGCCTTCAAATTTAATTTCAAATCTTTAGAATCAGGGTGTGACTTTAAACCGACTGATTAGGACGAGGGGTATTTTGAATGAATTGCTTCATCTTTTTTAACAAAATTTTCAGCCATACGAGCGGAGACTGCATCAATCATGCGGCCGTCAAGGGAAGCAGCTCCTTTTCCAGATGCAGCAGCTTCCTCTAGTTTAGCAAGAATTCTTTTGGCATGATCAACTTCAACAGCAGTAGGTGAAAAGACAGAGTTTGCCAAGTCAATTTGTGATGGGTGAATAGCCCATTTACCTTCGTAACCTAAAGCAGAGGCTCTTTTAGCTGCTGTTTCAAGACCTTCCAGATCTTTGAAATCACCATAAGGCCCGTCAATTGGGCGCAGACCGTAAGCTCGGCAGGCTACCACCATGCGGGACATGGCATAGTGCCATTGATCTCCCGGGTAATCCGGATTCAAACCACCAATATCTACAGTGCGAGCCTGACAGCTTGCGGCATAATCTCCTGATCCAAAATGCATTGCTTCCAAACGCCTGCTTGATGCAGCGATTGCTTCAACATTTGACATACCAAGTGTTGTTTCAATAAGAGCTTCAATACCTAATGGTTCAGTAATACCGACTGCTTCTTCAATTTGAGTTAGCATTGCGTCCACCATGTAAATATCAGCCGGAACACCGACTTTCGGGACTAGAATAGTGTCTAAATGTTTTCCTGCCTGCTCAACAACTTCTACTATATCCCGGTACATATAATGAGTGTCAATACCATTGATCCGGAAAGAGATGGTTTTCCCCCTTCCACGCCAGTCTATGTCATTGAGTGCTTCAATGATATTTTTTCTTGCCTGAAGCTTGTCTGAATATGCAACAGCATCTTCAAGGTCAAGAAAAACATAATCTGCATCACTTTTAAGAGCTTTTTCGAACATGCCTGGATTCGAGCCGGGGACAGCCAATTCACTGCGTTGAAGACGCAGTCTTTCCACTTCGTATTTTGTGAAGCTCATTATGTTGCTATACCATTAATGGAAGATTATATAAAAAATATTGTGTTTCCTAAGAAGATTGAGGACACAATAGTTTTTAACTCTGAACAAATAAAACGTTAATTTTTGAATTTGCTTTGTTACTTACATGTATCACGAATGATGTTGAAATGGAAATTAGCTCTGATGTTGACTAATATGATTTAGGATAAGTAAAGACCAGCAGGAGAATATAATGGTTTATCTCCATCATATTTTCCCATCATCTCTGCTGTATGTACTAGCCCTTAAGAATCTAATTTCTGAGTTCTGAAACGTTTGTTTTGGACTTAAAGGTATTTACTCGGGAAAAAAATAAAATAACATTATTCACCGGAAGCGTTGAGAAAGATCATCCTGTTCTTCACCAGTGCCCGGTATCCTGGAATTCATCCATTGCCTGAAAAGTGATGCCCCTCCTTCAATAAGTCTTTCCAGGCGGTTCTGTTCGACTTCTGTCTTTATTTCTATTACTTCCCGTTCGTCAAGTTTACCGCACAAATAGTCATCGCTTGTCATGATTTCGTCAACCAATCCTTTCTCTTTTGCCTGCGCGGCCAGCCAGTATTCACCGGTTGCGATTTCCTCAATATCAACATCGGGGCGTCCTTCTTTAATCAATTTCTTAAATGCCTCATGAATAGCCGCGATGTCATCCTGCATTTTTTGTTTACCTTCTTTTGTAACTTTTGAAAAAGGTGTAATTGTACGTTTGTATTTTCCTGCGGTAAACAGGTGGTAGTCCACTTCATTCTTTTGCAGAACACGGTGGAAATTTGGAATTCCTGCAACAACACCTATTGATCCGATGATAGCAAATGGAGCAGCAATAATTTTATCGGCAACAGCAGCCATCATGTATCCACCACTGGCCGCGACTGTATCCACACAGACAATACAGCGCAATCCAGCCTGCTTCAGTCTTTCTATCTGGGAACTGGCTAATCCGTATTGAGGCACTGCACCTCCGGGACTTGTAAGGCGAATTACTATTTCATCCGCAGGCTGAGCAATTTCCAAAAGAAATGAAATCTGATCTCGCAGATGTTCCACTTCCGCGGCCATAATGTTTCCGATAAAAGTGAGCACATAAACACAGTTTGAATGCTGTTTGAGAACTTCCTTGGTTTTCAATCCACGCTGCAATTTTTTGCGGATTGTTGTCACAGTTTTCGCGCTCTTTTCCTTATCTTTTTGTTTTTCCTCCTTGTCTTCCTTTTTTCTTGCTTTTTTTAATAACTTTGCAGCTTCTTTAGGTAAGAACTGCACAACATGAAGTTCTTTTTCAAGGCGTCTGAAATCATTTTCAAAGCGATGGTTCCAATGTCGAAAAGAGAGGTGTGGTTCCTTTTTATGGCGCTTTCGTCTGAAAAATATCAGTCTGATCACCAGTGCCAATCCGGCAAAGAGAAAGATAGTCACGCCGGCATTGTAAAATGACCAGTATTGTTCAATAAATTCATTCATGTTGATTACTTATTTTATATGACAGTCATCCTTAGTTTGGAGTAATGATAGTGTTATGTTAGAATATGTGCTTTTTAATTAAAACATATTTATTAAATAATCTGCATGTCAGTTACTGACTCAAAGATATACAGTACAATTATGCTGCTGAGCATTTGTTTCGCTCTTTCCGCATCCACCAGCAGTCTTAGCGTTTCAGCATCCTCATTGGTTGGTTTCCAGATTTCCGACAATAAAGCACTAGCAACATTGCCTCTTTCTTTGCATCTGATTGGAACAATGCTGGCAGGAATTCCGGCATCTCTGCTGATGAAACGCATAGGGAGGCGCTACGGTTTTATGATTGGCACCGTAATCGGTACTGCCGGGGCGACATCTGCCGCCTTGTCAGTTATCTATTCAAACTTTCCTTTATTCTGCGTCAGCATATTTTGCCTTGGAGTTCTAAATGGGTTTTCTCATCTGTATCGATTTGCTGCGGTGGATGTTTCCAGCAATGAGTTTAAAACAAAAGCAGTTTCTTTTGTCATGCTTGGTGGAATTGCCGCCGGATTTATCGGTCCGGCAATTGCCTCAGAGGGAAAAGATCTTGTTGACAATGCGCAGTTTGCGGGAGGATACCTGTTTATAATTTTGTTATATCTTTTGATTTTTATGATTTTATTGTGGATAAGGCTCCCTCAACCAAGTGTTGCTGAACAAACCGGTGAGGCACGTCCATTGAAAGTAATTTTCAGGCAGCCGAAACTGATTATTGCTGTTCTTTCCGCAATGGTTGGTTATGCTGTAATGGCCATGATAATGACCGCAACTCCACTTGCCATGACAAATGGAAGCGGCTATCCTTTCAGTGACGCGGCCTTTGTTATCCAGTGGCATGCTTTTGGGATGTTTGCACCGTCATTTATCACAGGCACCCTCATCAAAAGATTTGGCTCAATACCAATTATATTTTCAGGGATATTGCTGATGTTTTTGTGTATTGGAATTAATGTTGCCGGGACAGAAAAAATAAATTACTGGCTGGCTTTGATGCTGTTGGGTGTGGGCTGGAATTTCATGTTTGTAGCCGGAACAACAATGGTCACTGAGACCTATCAACCCGCGGAAAAAGCCATTGTACAGGGAGTAAACGATTTCCTGGTTTTTGGCACCGCCGCAGCCAGCTCATTACTTTCCGGAATGCTGCAAACTTCATTTGGCTGGGAGACAGTTAATTTAAGCTCAGTTCCATTACTGGTAATTGTCCTGATTGCTCTATTTTGGTATTACTGCATTATCAATCATGAAAAAGAAGGAAGTTTACTCACAGAATCTGTATGAAAAAAATAGTTTTAAACTATTACGACTTGCAAAGAAAGGGGCACAGGATCTGAAAGCAGTTTACAGGCAGCTGCCTAATCTTCTTTCAACCAGCCCATTCCTCCACTCCATAAACGGAAAATCAAACTTCCCTTATCTTTCTTTCCAACAACCTCTTCACCTTTCATCAACGAACCTACTATTTTCCCTTCGGTATCGTATTTAGTAATGTTCCAGTGTTTGTCCTTTTTGAATTCACCAGAAATTATTCTTCCATCCACAAACGTGTAAGTCCCCTGACCATCCTTTTTCCCATTTTTCCATTCTCCAACATACTTATCTCCATTAGGAAAGTTCATTGTGCCTATGCCATCAGATAACCCATTCTTTAACTCACCTTTGTAGATGCTGCCGTCGGCAAAAGTGCATATTCCCTTACCTTCCTTTATCCCTTCAATCCATTCCCCATCATATTTTTTCCCGTCAGGCAGACTCAGGATTCCAAGACCATCCGGGATTCCGTCCTTAAATTCTCCTACATACCTGCCACCATTTGGGGCCCTGAGAGTTCCAATGCCGTTAGGTTTTCCATCTCGGATTTCTCCTTGAAATTTTTCATGTTTTTCCTCATTTCCCTCCTCATACCAGCCCCATTTGCCAAATTCCTTGCGGAGAAACAAAACTCCCTTTTGTCTGCTTTTAACTTCAGCAATCACCTCCAGCATTTGTCCCGCGATCAAAGTGTTGGCCAGTTCTCTTACATTTCGGTTCAATTGATAAAATTCACATCCTAAACATTGATCAATTTCATTAAGCTGATTATTTGATTTTCTCCAGGTAAGTTTCAGTTGTGTATCATTACCATTTACCTTGATGTGCAGTTTGAAGACGTTTCCCACGTTCAGCAGCCGTTGTACATTCTGCATACATGATTCTTCTGCACATTCGTTGAGTTCCTGCTGATTAAAATTGTTTTCCAGAACATAATCAGACTTCTCATTTGGAATGATCTGGAAGTGTTTTCCCAGTTCATCAGAAAGTGATTTATGAAAAATTATCTTTATAGACTCTGAAAGATTGCCTTTTGAGGAAACAGGGAGGATAACGGTTTCCGTCAACTCAGATTTACTAAAAAGAGGAGAAGTAAAAAGAAAAAATGAGAGAGTAATGAAAAATATATATCTCATTTGCCTTCCAATTATTGGGATCCGGGGAAATTGAATTATCACATACAGAAACATAATTGTAAAGAAAAAGAACAGGTTAAAAAATATTACCACAAGTTGGAATAGTGTTAAATTGTCAACTTGTAGAATGATTAGTTTGGTTCACCCTTTTAAATCGTATTAGGTTATCTTATATAAACAACACAATTTGAGATGCAGTTTTGGAAAGTTAAGCTAACGGCCAATAACCTTGCACTTGACATCAAAAAAGTAAATCCTATTGGAGAAAAAATAATTACTTATCCCTGATGCCGGTAAACAAATCAGCTACTATAATTTCCTTTGCGATCATGTCCTTTTTGTTATTACCCTTGATGGGTGATCCTGTTACTGCACAGCAAAAAAATCAAGGAAACTCACAATTGATTTCGGAATCAGAGAAAGATGATAATGCTGAAGATGAAGAATTTGAAGATGATTTTGAAGACGAGTTTGAAGCAGCTGATGAGGAGATATTTGATCCACTCAGTGGATACAACAGCGTGATGACTGAATTCAATGACGGTTTTTATGTTTTTGTTCTTGATCCTGCAGCCCGGGGATATCGCTGGCTGCTTCCGGATACGGCACGACGGGGTGTAAAAAATTTCTTTCATAACCTGCTCTTCCCTCTAAGATTTGTTAATAACGCCCTGCAGCTTAAACCAAATAATGCAGGCGAAGAGTTTCTTCGATTCATCATAAACAGTACAGTAGGGATTTTTGGAATCTGGGATCCTGCAAAAGAATGGTTTGATTTAGAAGCACATGAAGAGGATTTTGGACAGACTCTTGGATACTATGGTGTAGGAGGAGGTTTCCATATTGTTTTGCCATTTTTGGGTCCGTCAAATTTACGCGACATGTTCAGCCTGTATCCGGATCTGCAAATGGATCCTGTCAAACATGTTGAAAATCGGCTTTATAATTTTCCAAAACAAGAAGGTGAATATCTTGGGGTTTCAAGGCAAACTCTTCAGCAAACAAATTTAATGCTGCTGAAAACTGTTAACCGTGAATCATTGCGTATTGGTCAATATGCAAACCTGAAAAAAGACGCAATAGAACTGTACCCATTTTTAAGGGATGTCTATGAGCAGAACCGTGCCAAACTAATTAAGGAGTAATAATGCGAACTTATCTTAAATATATAAACGGTAAATACATGATTTTTCTTTTGATGCTGTTTTTCTCTTCATCCAATTTATATGCTGATGAAGTAAGCGAAATCCGGGCAATGACAAAAGAAAAAGTTGATGTGGTGATCAACATTCTCAAAGACAATAATCTGAGCAAGAATGAAAAAAAGGAAGGAATTTTAACAACCATTGACGAACTCTTTGATTTCAGTTTGATGGCAAGGCTCAGTCTGGGTAAAAAACACTGGAAATCTCTCAGCAAATCGAAACGCAAAGAATTTTCAGAGCTTTTTGTGGAACGTCTGAAGCTTTCTTATCTGGAGAAGCTTGATCTTTACACAGATGAAGAAGTTGTGGTAGATGAAGCAAAGCTCACAAAGAAAAACCGAGTTGAAGTATTGACTTACCTTGTCACTAAGGATGATAAAAAAGAGATGACATACAAACTCTACAAATCAAAGAAAAAAGGCTGGATGGTTTATGATGTTGATATTCTTGGAGTGAGTATCGTACAGACTTATCGCTCTCAATTTTCCGGCATCCTGAAAAAAGAATCAATTGAGCAGTTGATGGAACGTATGCGTTCTGCCTCAGAGCTGGGGTCTTGATGCTTCGTCATTTTTACGACAAGGTAATTCTCACCTATCCCAAAATTATTTTACTTCTATTGCTGCTGTGCATTGCGGCGCTTGGTTACCAGGCACGTTATCTGGAGATTGATGCTTCTGCGGAAACTCTTTTACTTGAAGACGATAAAGATCTGGCCTTTACGCGAAAAGTCAATCAACGCTATGGTAACCAGGATTTTCTTGTTTTAACTTTCACTCCAAATGCAGACCTGCTTGCCGATTCAACTCTGAAAACATTAAAGCAATTAAGCGCAGAGCTTCAGACGCTGGCAAGAGTTGAAACAGTTGTTTCTATCTTAAACGTTCCGCTTTTGGAAAGTCCTCCCAAGCCGGTTAAAGAACTACTTGAGAATGTTCCTACCCTGGAATCGCCCGGAATAAACAAAGAGCTGGCCAAACTGGAATTCCTGAACAGTCCAATTTACAGCGACAACCTTGTCAGTCCGGATTTCAAAACCACCGCACTGCTGATCAATCTGCATGATGATCCACTTTACAGGGAATTGCTACAGCAGAGGAATACACTGCGTGCTAAAGAAAAAACAGGCACATTGAGCGGGAATGAACAAAAAGATCTGGAAGAGGTACTGATTGAATTTAAAAAACACCGCGACAAAATGCGCATTGTTGAACACAACAATATCTCACAGGTCCGGGCAATTGCTGAGAAATACCGTGATGATGCAAAGATTTTCCTTGGTGGTGCAAGCATGGTCGCTGATGACCTGATCACATTTATCAGGAGCGATCTACAGGTTTTCGGCAGTGCGGTACTGGTATTTTTGATTGCCACACTCTGGACCATTTTCAGGCAGCTTCGCTGGATTTTGCTTCCGGTTATCACCTGCTCTTTTTCAGTGCTGACCACAAGCGGGTTTTTAGGTCTTTTCGGCTGGGAAGTTACAGTGATCTCTTCAAATTTCATTTCCATCCAGCTGATCATCACAATGGCCATTACCATCCATCTGATAGTACGCTACCGCGAACTGGCAAGACTGAATCCGCAGATTGATCAGCGTCAGCTTATTCTGGATTCCACGATGTTTATGGCCCGGCCATGTACCTTTGCCGTGCTGACAACTGTTGTTGGTTTCGCCTCATTGGTTTTGAGCGGCATTTTACCCGTAATGAACTTCGGCTGGATGATGAGTGCAGGAATCGGAGTTTCACTGTTTCTCACATTTCTGATTTTTCCGGTACTGCTGATGCAGATGCCGAAAATAATGCCGAACACGTCCTTTGAATCACGCTTTGCCCTGACTAAAATTTTTGCTGATATTACTGAACGTCATGGCAGGACCATACTTATAATCAGTGTTGTGGCCTTGATATTGAGTATTATCGGAGCATCAAAACTGAATGTGGAAAACAGCTTCATTGATTATTTCAAGGAAAATACAGAAATATACCAGGGCATGAAAGTTATTGATCAGCAGCTTGGCGGAACAACACCGCTTGATTTGATCGTTCAGCTGGAAAAGAGTGAAGATGAAACACAGCAGGAAATTGAGCAAAGCACTGATGAGGAGGAACTGGATGATGAAGAAGAATTTGATTCCTTTGAAGAAGAATTTGAGGAAACCGCAGGGGAAGCACAATACTGGTTCACTGCAGAAAAAATGGAGCAAATTGAGAAAATACATGATTACCTTGATGGCCTGGAACAGACAGGTAAGGTAGTATCGCTGGGCACAATGCTCAAAGTCGGGAAAACACTCAATTCCGGAAAACCACTGGACAATTTCCTGCTTGCCCTGATCTATAATGAGCTTCCGGAACAGTTCCGGAAAATTATCCTTGATCCTTATGTTTCAGTTGAACACAACGAGGCCAGGTTTTATGTACGGATCAGGGATTCGGAACCAAACCTGCGCCGTAATGAACTGCTGCAGCAAATAGACAATGATTTAACTACGAAGCTGGATATTCCGGAGGACAAAGGGCGCATGGCAAGTCTGCTTGTACTTTACAACAATATGCTGCAGAGCCTTTTCCGTTCGCAGATATTGACATTGGGAGTGGTAATTCTGTCATTTTTAATTATGTTCATGTTCCTGTTCCGTTCAATAATTATTGCGCTAATTGCCATTTTTCCCAATGTGCTTTCAATCGGAGTTGTGCTTGGTTTTATGGGCTGGATGGGAATTCCGCTGGACATGATGACAATCACAATCGCGGCAATAAGTGTGGGTATTGCTGTTGACAACACAATTCATTACATACATCGCTTCAGGCATGAATTTTCAACAGACAACAACTATCTGGCCGCAATGCACCGCTCTCATGAAAGCATTGGCTACGCCATGTACTACACCTCCATCACCATCATTATAGGTTTTTCTATTCTAGTCCTCTCAAAATTCATTCCCAGTATCTATTTTGGTCTGCTGACAGGACTTGCCATGCTGATTGCCCTGCTTGCTGCCCTGACCCTTTTGCCTCAACTGCTTATTGTCATCAAACCTCTTGGTGCAGAAAAGCAGTAAATCGGTGGTCATGATCCGGAATATTGTCCCAGTATTATTTTGCTGTTCAATTGCAGACAGAATTTTCAATGAATTCATACCTTTGTGGAACTAATCCAGTTCCAACCTCACAGAATATAATATCATGTTCGGTTCGGTCATTGATGTAATAATTCCCATCTTCGGCCTGCTGATGATTGGATATGTAACTGCCATGCTGGGATGGTTTGATCAGACTGCAATACGGGGACTGACACGCTTCGTGTTTGATTTCGCCGTGCCGATGCTTTTGCTGCGTACTCTTTCAACCATAAATCTTCCTGAGGATATTCCATGGGATTATCTGGCTTCCTATTATTTAGGAACATTGACTGTTTTATTTTCAGGACTGGTAATAACCCGAATATTGTATAACTGGACTTTTTCCCAGCAGGTGGTTTCCGCGTTTTCATGCAGTTTTGCAAACACGGTTTTGCTGGGTATTCCACTGGTAATGCTGGCCTATGGAGATCAGGCCGCATTGCCTTTGTTCATCATCATCGGTACGCATGGATTTATTATGCTTCCGCTTTTCACAATCTTGATGGAACTGGGTAAAATTGGGAGAGCGCCGATATCAACACTGGCAGCTAAAACTTCTTATGGATTAATCACCAATCCCCTGATTATTGGCTTACTGGGAGGGTTAGGATGCAATATCTTTGGAATAACTTTGTGGAAGCCTCTTGATGAAATGGCAAAACTGCTGGGCAACGCGGTAACTCCAGGCGCTTTGTTTGCGCTTGGTGCCACATTGGCAGGTTTCAGGGAAAAAATGCAGTGGAAGGAAGTTCCTTTTATAGTGCTGATGAAGATTGTGGTGCATCCTCTGTTGGTCTGGTGTCTGGCAACAATTGTATTTGGTGTTCAGATTGAGTTATGGATTCAGGTGCTCGTGATCCTTGCGGCGTTGCCTACAGGTGTTAATCCTTTCCTTTTTGCAAACCGCTATAATTCAGGACAGCTGTTGTCAAGTGGTGCAGTCTTTATTTCCACTTTTATTTCTATTTTCACACTCTCAGCTCTGCTTTCAGTTTTCAGATAAGCTGAAACTGCTCACGCTCAGTCAATTCCCGTCACAATTTATTGTCAATAAATGTTGACAATAATTGAAATTTAAGAGATAAATTATAGTTTTTCAAACTGGTTTTATTTGTTTAACACTTATGTGTTGAGTAAAAGATGCAAAGGTATTTTTTCTTTTTCCTGATTTCCAGCATTGCCCTTGCCGCCAATTCTTGTGGCAAAGATGAAGATGAGCCTTTCTTCGACGTGGATGATACAGCACCTGTAATTGCAGAAGTCACGGCAGTTACAACCCCAACCAACGACAACACTCCAAACTACACATTTTCATCAACTGAGGCGGGAGCAATTGCATATGGTGGCTCCTGTTCTTCAAGCACCATGTCTGCTGAAAAAGGAAATAATACAATTACTTTATACTCTTTAAGTGATGGTACATATTCTGACTGTACAATTAAAGTTACCGATACCGCAGGGAATGAAAGTAATACACTTACAATGTCAACTTTTTATGTGGACTCAACAGCATCCACACTGGTAGAAGTTACAGCAGTAACAAGTTCAACTAACGACAATACTCCGGATTATACATTTGTATCATCTGAAGCAGGAACAATTACTTACAGCGGTTCCTGTTCGTCCAGCACCACTTCTGCAACCGCTGGAACAAATACTATCACATTTAATACTTTAAGTGATGGAACTTATCCTGATTGTAAAATCACAATTACTGACAGTCTGGGAAATGCCGTTACATTAAATATAGGTTCGTTTGATATTGATACAACTGCACCAGCTGTTTCATCAATATCTCCGACTGACAATCAAACAGGTGTATCATTAAGTGACAACATCTCTGTAACTTTTTCTGATGCAATGGATACCACTTCTGTCACAACTAACACAGACAATACAACTTGTTATGGATCACTTCAATTGTCCTCTAGTAATTTCAGTACATGTGTTCAGATGTCCTCATCTCCATCAAGTTCTAATTCTGTCAAGACTTTTACTTTAGACCCCTCTGACGATCTCACAGCGGTAACAACATACAAAACTAGGGTTACAACTGGAGTAAAAGATACAGCAGGAAATACTTTGAGTAGTCAGTATGAAACGTCAAGTGGATTTACGACTTCTGTTAACCTTATGGGAGGATCCATTCAAGGCACGGATCTTAATATAATAAACGCTCTTGTTACTACACTTTCCGGCTCAGGAACATCAGGTTCGGCAAACGGCACAGGAACATCAGCAAGTTTTTATCTTCCTTCCGGGATTACTACAGATGGAACAAACCTATATGTGTCAGATGATTATAATCACCTGATTCGCAAGATAGTTATCTCAACAGGTGCAGTAACCACACTAGCAGGAACAGGATCCTCTGGTTCTGCAAACGGCACAGGAACATCAGCAAGTTTTAATAATCCCAGAGGGATTACTACAGATGGAACAAACCTTTATGTGGGAGATAGTAGTAATCATCTGATTCGCAAGATAGTTATCTCAACAGGTGCAGTAACAACAGTAGCAGGAACAGGATCCTCTGGTTCTGCAAACGGCATATTTATCTGGTTCGGCAAACGGAACAGGAACATCAGCAAGTTTTAATAATCCCACTGGGATTACTACAGATGGTACAAACCTATATGTGGCAGACACTTTAAATCACATGATACGAAAAATCAGTTCTTACACACAGATGGGAGGTGCCATACAGGGTAATGAGCTTAATCTCAGTACTAAAGTAACAACCCTTGCAGGCAATGGAACTTCCGGATCAAATGATGATAACGGCACTGCGGCAACTTTCAATTCTCCTTTTTACGTTACTACGGACGGTGCAAATCTCTATGTAGTTGATGCAGGCAATCACAAAGTACGTAAAGTCGTAATCTCAACAGCAGAAGTAAGCACTGTTGCGGGCTCAGGATCAGGAGGATATACTGATGCTACAGGAACATCAGCCAGTTTAAACTATCCTGCTGGAATAACTACCGATGGAACGAACCTCTATGTGGTGGACTCCTACGCCCCCCGCATACGCAAGATAGTGATTTCAACCGGCGTAGTAAGCACCCTCGCTGGAAGCGGGACTTCAGATTTCGCTGATGGCACAGGTTCTTCAGCCAGTTTTCGGCAACCCTATGGAATAACAACAGACGGAACCAACCTCTATCTGGCAGATTTCGGCAACTCTCGGATTAGAAAGATAGTTATTTCATCTGGAGTTGTGACAACTCTTGCAGGTTCAGGCTCGCTCGGTTCAACTGATGGTGCGGCTACGGAAGCAAGTTTTAATTTTCCGGAGGGCATTACCACAGACGGTACATACCTGTATGTAGCTGACACAAATAATCATTTGATACGCAAAATTATAATCTCATCCGGAGTAGTAAGCACCATTGCAGGTACAGGTTCATCCGGCTCGGCAAACGGAACGGGGACTTCTGCCAGTTTTTATAAACCAAGTGGAATAACAACTGATGGCACAAACCTGTATATTTCTGATTCAGGAAATCACCTTATGCGCAAGTTAGTGATCTCTACTGGGGTGGTTACTACAATTGCCGGATCAGGCACAGCCGGATTTGACAATGCCACAGGCACATCAGCAAGCTTTAATGGTCAAAGAGGCATCACCACTGATGGGATTAAACTGTATATTGCAGGCTATGTAAACCATGCTATTCGCATGATTGAGTAGCTTTTTTTTTACTGGAAAAATTAATCGTTTTCAGACCAGACTAAACTGCCTGTGAATGAAACTCAGAGCGGTGTGCCCA